>Ga0164243_10000085_pt1 | contig 241930 bp, 219 predicted proteins | sample OricompcompostOP_FD_108781 | JGI IMG/M metagenome (GOLD analysis project Ga0164243, IMG submission 108781) | Organic Plus compost microbial communities from Emeryville, California, USA - Original compost - Organic plus compost (OP) | ecosystem: Engineered > Solid waste > Mixed feedstock >... | reverse complement strand
TACGGGCGAGATAATGTTCGAGAACGGCTGTTGCGGTGAGCGAGCCGGCTTTCAGGCGCGCATGCATCTCGCGGATGGACAGTTTGTGAATGTCCGTGGCCATGATCTTTATCCTATTCCAATGCACTTATCGCGATGCGTCCGGGGCGAGCAGGGTTCTCAAACCTTCACCGAGGAAGGTGATGCCGGCAACCAGAGTGAAGATGGCCAGGCCCGGTATGTTGACCAGCCACGGCTCGAAGAAAACGAAATCCTTCGCTTCGGCGATCATCAGACCCCAGGAGCTGTCCGGCGGACGAACGCCGAGCCCAAGGAAGGACAATGCGGCCTCGAGGAGAATGGCGTGCGCCATTTCAAGTGTTGCGACGACGACCAGCGGGCTGACGAGGTTGGGCAGGATCTCCTGAACCATGATGCGCCGGTCCGACAGGCCGGACGCGCGGGCTGCGAGCACGAATTCCGCATTGCGCAGCCGCATGGTAAGCGAGCGGGTGACGACCAGAAACTGGTCCCACAGGAAGCAGGCGAGCACCAGCATCATCAGCGGCAGCGAATTGCCCAGAAGGCCGACAAGCGAGATGGCAGCCAGCATGATCGGCAGGCTCAGGCGAACGGTGAGCAGGAACATCACCGCCATATCGGTGCGTCCGCCGTAATACCCTCCGATGAGGCCGAGCCCGATACCGAGGATCGCAGAAATGACGATCGTGCCGAAACCGATGACGAGCGACAGCCTGGCGCCGTAGATCAGTCGGCTGAGATAATCACGTCCAAGATGATCGGTGCCCAGGATATGGTTCGAATTGCCGCCATCCATGAAGACCGGTCGGATGAGGCGGTCAGTCAGGGACTGTTCGTAGGGCGAATGCGGCGCAATCCAGGGCGCGAATATGGCGATCAGCACGATAATGCCGATGATGGTGCCGCCGGCATAAAGACCCCACTGCCCGACTGGCAGGCGGGGTCGCTTCCAAAGTCGTGCCGTGTTCGTGGGCTCTGCGGTCTGAGTGGCCATCGGTTCAGCTCAATCGGATGCGGGGATCGATCATCATGTTGATGATATCCGCCAGGAGGGTAAGGACGACATAGGCAGCGGAAACGGTCAGCAAGGCTGCCTGCACGACCGGATAGTCGTTCTGGTTGATGGCTTCCCAGGTGAGATAGCCGATGCCGTGGATGGCGAAGATATTCTCGACCACGACGGAACCGCCGAGGAGAAAGCCGAACTGCACGGACGCCACGGCCACGACCGGTACCAGCGTGTTTCGCAGGGCATGCTGCACGTAGATCTGCCAAGGGCGCAATCCCTTGGCCCGTGCGGTGCGGATATAGTCGGAGTGCATGACGTCGATCATGCCGGCACGCGAGATGCGGATGACTGCCGGCATGGCGTAAAAGGCCAGTGCCATGGCCGGCATGATGAGGCCTTCGAACGAGCCGCCGCCGGAAATCGGCAGGATCGCCAGTTGTAATCCAAGCACCAGGATCAGAATGAAAGAGAGCCAGAAGATCGGGGTCGATACACCAAGAAGCGCGATGAAGAGTGCGATCTTGTCAATGATCTTGTCCTGATAGCGGCCGGCCGCCATGCCGAGCGGAATGGCGATTGCGAGCGCGATGACGATCGCCATCGCCCCGAGTGCGAGGGTTGTCGGCAGGCGATCCGCGACTAGGGACGTGACAGAACTTCCATAATAGAAAGACGTGCCGATATCACCGGTGAGGGCCTTCAGCAGCCAGTTCCAGTATTGCACGACGAGCGGTTTGTCCCAGCCATAGGTCTTGCGCAGGAATTCGACATAGTCGGCACCACTGCCCTCGCCCGCCATGGAGATGGCAAGGTCACCGGACATCTTGAGCATGATGAAGCTGAGGAACGAGATCGTCAGCATCACCAGAACCGCGAGCCCAAGTCTTCGGGCGATATATTGAGCCATTTGGTGTGTCTTTCGTCAGAAGGAGCATCCTGCCGGACCGAGAGCCCGGCAGGATCCTTCGAGAATTACTTCCACTTCGCGCGCCAGAACTCGACGTTTTCATCCGCAGGAACAGGAACGTCGACATTCTTCGACATCACGTAATTGACCGGCATGGTGAACATCGGCACCCAATAGGCCTGATCGGCGATGCGCTTCAACGCTTCGGTGTAAAGGGCCTTGCGCTTGTCCTGATCGGCGATCGAGCCGGCTTCATTGATGTTCTTGGTGACCAGCGGATCGTGCGACTGGTCATCCGGAGAGTCCGCGAAGAAGAATGGCAGGATGCCACCGACATCGTTGACACCGGCCGAACCGTAATCGTCGATGACGATTGGGGTCTTGTGGTCACGGCGGGCCTGGATGACTGCCGAATACTGCAGCCAGTGCAGGTTCGCACGGATGCCGATAGCGTTCAGGTAGCCGATGATGGCTTCGGCGACCGGACGGCTGCGGTAGCCATAGATGTCGATATCGAAACCGTTTGCAAAACCGGCTTCCTTCATCAGTTCCTTAGCCTTGGAGACATCGTAGTCATACTGGGTGACATCCTGCGTGCAAGCGAACTGCGAGGGCGTGCAGGCGGACGAGACTGGCTTTGACGCACCGCCGACCAGCGTCTTGGCAAGCGCCGCGCGATCGATGGCGTGTGCGATTGCCTGACGCACCTTGACGTTTTTCAACGGGCTGTTCGGATCGGTCTCGCCGGCGGCATCAAGCGTCATGAAGCCGATGCGGAAGGTCTCGGCATTGATGACATTGACCATCGGCAGACGCTTTAGCTTCTCGGCCTGGTCGCTCGGAATATAGTAAGCCCAGTCGATGCCGCCGCTGATGAGTTCGGCAACCTGCGTGTTGACGTCAGGAATTGCGCGGTAGATGAGCGTCTTGATGGCCGGCTTCGACTTGCCGCCATCTTCGAAATAATCGTCATTTCGTTCAAAGACGATGTCGTTGCCGCTCTGCTTGACGAACTTGTAGGGACCGGTGCCAATCGGATGCTCCGCAAACGCCTGAATGCCGACCTTCTCGCGATAGGCCTTCGGCACGATCGGAAGCTGGATGAGGTACTCGATGGCAAGCGGCGTCGGCTGCTTGCCGACGACGCGGATCTTTGTCGGATTGACGATCTCGACATGATCGATCCAGCCACCAGTCATGCGGTTGAAAACGCGATTGTTGGGATCGGCGGAATACATCAGGCTGTAGGCGACGTCTTCTGCCGTCATCGGATCGCCGTCGTGAAATTTGACGCCGGGGCGAAGAGTGAACTCCCAGGTCTTCTCGTCGACCTGTTTCCATGAGGTCGCCAGAAGCGGCTTCACCTGAAACGTGTTCGGATCACGATAGATCAGCGCGTCATACATCAAGAGGCCAAGCAGAAATCCCTCGCGACCCGGTGCGTGATAACGGTCAAGGCTCGGCAGCTTCGCCTGGAAGGCCGCGATGACCGTATCGTCGGCCTTGTTGGCGAAGGCAGTCACAGGTGCAAGCGAAAGGCTGGCCGCGAAAAGGGCGAGAACCCCTTTGCGAATGGGATTGAACATGCGGTCGTCTCCGGGTTTGCTAGGGCTGGTCATAGGGAAGTCATGGCGGCGTCGATGGCCGATCTGGCCTTTTCGGGATCAATCGGCAGGACGGCGGTCAGTAGCTGGCGTGTATAATCGTTGGCCGGGTTGGAGAGGACGCTGGCGACAGGGCCTTCCTCGAGGATCTTGCCGTGATACATCACGGCGACGCTGTCCGAGAGCTCGCTGACCACACCTATATTGTGGGTAACGATCAGATAGGACAGACCGAATTCGGCACGCAGGGCTTTCAACAGTTCGAGGATCTGCGCCTGCACCGAGACATCAAGGGCCGAGGTCGGCTCATCACATACCAGCACTTTCGGGCGATTGATGAGCGCCCGGGCAATGGCAACGCGCTGTCGCTGTCCACCGGACAGTTCATGCGGAAACCGCTCGGCAAAGGATGCCGGCAGATCGACATGGCGCAGAAGCTCCTCGACACGCGAACGGATCTCGTCGCGCGATGGCGACGAGAACACCCTGAGCGGCATCGAGATTACTTCGTGCAGACGCTTGCGCGGATTGAGCGACGCGTAGGGATCCTGGAAGACCGGCTGTACGATACGGGCAAGTTCCAGTCGGGAATAGGTCGAGATGTCACGGCCGAAAACCTGCACATCGCCCTGCGTCGGCGCCAAAAGTCCCAGCATCATGCGCGAAAGGGTCGTCTTGCCCGAGCCGGATTCGCCTACGAGCGCGAGGGACTGTCCCTCATAGAGCCTGAGGCTCACCCTATCGACAGCGGTGAAGGGTGTCTTCTTGCCCTTGACCGGAAATTCCCGGGTGACGGCCGCCGTCTCAAGGGCAATGGTCCTTGGCGTGCTCGAAGATTTAGACATGGGCCGCCTCCGAACGCTGTGTCATTGCATGGACGGCCGCTCTGTCTTCGAGCGGCCTGACCTTCGGAATGGCAGCGATCAGTGCGCGCGTGTAGTCCATCTGAGGCGCCAACAGGATCTCGTTGACCCCGCCGGATTCAACAATCTGACCGGATTTCATCACCGCCACGCGGTCGGCAACGCCGGCGACGACACCAAGATCATGGGTGATGAACAGGATCGAGACGCCGAACTCGCACTGGATCTTGCGCAAGAGGGCGAGCACCTGGACCTGCATCGTGACGTCGAGCGCCGTCGTCGGCTCGTCGGCGATCAGAAGTGACGGCTCGCACATCAGAGCCATCGCGATCATGGCGCGCTGCCGCAGACCGCCCGACAGCTCGTGCGGATACTGTGAAAGCCTGTTTTCGGGCTGCGTGACACCGACCTTCCTGAGCAGATCCAGCGCTTTCTCACGAGCCTTGCGGCCATCTCTTGCGATGTGACGCAGGTAGACCTCCTCGAGCTGGCGACCTATCGTCATCGTCGGGTTGAATGCCATCATCGGGTCCTGGAAGATCACCCCGATCGCCCGACCGCGCAGATCCTGCATCGACCGCTCACCAAGGCGGGAAATCTCCTGCCCATCAAAGACTGCACTGGATACCCGCCTGATGGCTTTCGGTGGCAACAAGCCGATGATGGACAGGGCCGTCAGCGATTTACCGGAACCGGATTCACCCACAAGGCAAAGCGTTTTGCCTTTCTCGATCGAAAACGACACACCTCGCACGGCATTGAGAATGCCGTCCTTCATCGGAATATCAATTTCCAGATCCGTGATTTCGAGAATGTTCTGCACAAGCGTTCCGGAGAGAAATGGGAATACGTTCAGTCATTGCAGATTGCTGGCATTAGAACTAATACAAAAGAAAGATGCCTACATAAGCCATGGGTTATGAACCTCACTTTTCGCCAGCTGGAGACCTTCCGCCTCTTCGCCAGGACGCAGAGCGTCACGGAAACTGCGAGGCTGCTGAGAATTTCGCAGCCGGCCGTCAGCCAGACCTTGAAGGATCTTGAGGCGCAATTCGGCTTTGCCCTGTTCGTCCGCTCCAACGGGCGCACCCGCCTGACGACGGAGGCAGGCAGCGTTCTTCCCGATGTCGAGCGGATGTTTGCCCAGATGGCCTCCTTGAAGGGAAAGGCTGCCGAACTACGCGATACCCAGGCGGGTTCGCTCTCCATCGCGTCGGTTCCATCTTTCACCGGCGATCTTCTGCCCAAGGCGCTCAAGGCTTTTCGCCAGGAACGTCCCAATGTTTCCATGCGCCTTGAGATCCACAGCGCCTCGGATGTCGTGCGTCAGGTAAGGCAGGAATATTGCGATGTCGGCTTTGCCTTCCTGCCATTCGACGAGGCCGGCGTTGCAATCCAGCCGATCATGCGCATGTCGATGATCTGTCTCGTGCCGAAGGACCACCACCTCGCCGAAAAGAACGTCATCACGGCCACGGATCTGTCGGGCGAGACGATCATTGCCCATGGCGCACAGACCACGCCCGGCTTTCTCCTGCGCGAAGGCCTGCGCTCGGACGTCAGCCAGTTCCAGATGCTGACGACCAATCAGTCAATGGCTTCGATCCATCTCGTCCAATATGGCTTGGGAATAGCCTTTACCCACCCGCTCATTCTGCCATTCGACCATCGCGATGCGGTCGTGGCGATCCCCTACGAGCAGAAGGTGCCGCTGACATTCGCTCTGGTTTATTCGCGAAACAGGCCGGTGCCGCGCCTGCTGGTACGCTTCGAGACCGTGCTTCGAAAGATCATCACGGCCCATTGCTGGGATATGCAGGCACAAGGCTTTGATTTCGAAACACTGATATGAGGCGCTTGGAGTGCCATATGTTTAAGAGAAGAGCCTTGACATCGCCGGCTTGTTCTCGTGTTTTGCCCAAAAGGCATTGGATCAACGTCGCATCAAGGCCTCTTTAAGCCCGCGGCCTTCCCGTTGCTGTAGGTCCAGATCGGCCTCGACATGATCGATATGATGGATCATCAGCGCTACCGCACGCTTGGCGTCGCCTTTTTCCAGCGCGTCAAGTATTTCCGAATGCTCGGCATGGCCGCAACTTGATACGCCCGATTGTCCATAAAGCGCGATGACCAGTGAGGACCGTGCCACCAATTCGTCCATGAATTTCTGAAGGATGGCATTTCCGGCCACCGATGCCAGCAGCAAATGAAAGTCACCCGATGCTTTTATTTCGGCGCGCCGTGCCGCCGGGCCACGCTGGTTCATGTAGCGAGATTCTTCGTCCAGCTGCCGGCGAAACATCTCCCTATCCGAAGCTGAAATGCGCCCGATCGCCGCCGCTACGATGCCCGGTTCGATAAGCCGGCGGGAGGCGAATATCTGGGTTGCCTCATCCGGCGACGGATTGGAGACGAAGGCACCCCGGTTGCGCTCGGTCTTCACCAGTCCCTCGAAAGCAAGCATCTGCAGGGCGGCCCGTGCGACCGTACGGCTGACATCGAAGAGGGCGCCGACCTCGCTTTCGGAAAGCTTGGTTCCAGGCGCCAGCCGCCGGTCAATGATCGCATTGCGGAGCGCCTCGCGGATCGCCAGCGAGCGGTCGGGATTGGAATCGGTGAAGATGATCTTTTCGCTGATATGCATGGCCTGACCCGATACCCGATCTATGTAACGCGAGCCATCACAACATGCCAAGCGGATTGTTTTTGGTTACATACACAGATTGCATACGATTTACCCACGAGATCGAAAACGATCGCTCGGTTTTTAGGCGGATCGAAATAATGATCGATGCCCGACCAAGCAAAGGCAGGCCTTTTTAAGGGCTTAATCCAACTGGCACAGTTGATGCATCACAATATCCGACGCAAGGGGAGCGCCGGATGAGCAAAGCCGCCGAAATCGACATCGTATCCGTCTCGAAAGTCTACGGAACGACGACAGCCGTGCATTCGATCAGCCTGAAGATCCCCGCCGGCACCTATTGCTGCCTACTCGGCCCCTCCGGCTGCGGCAAGACCTCGACGCTCCGGATGATCGCCGGCCACGAGAGCATTTCGTCGGGCGACGTGCGGCTCGGCAACACCGTCGTCACCGACCTGCCGCCGGCCAGGCGCGGCACGGCGATGATGTTCCAGTCCTACGCGCTCTTCCCGCATCTCGACCTCATCGACAACGTCGCGTTCTCGCTCAAGATGAAGGGGGTCGAAAAAGACGAGAGGCGCACGAAAGCGCTTGCCATGCTGAAGCTGATGCAGCTCGAAGCCTATGCCACCCGCCGACCGGCCCAGCTTTCCGGCGGCCAGCAGCAGCGCGTGGCGCTCGCTCGCGCTCTGATCACCGATCCGGAAGCTCTGCTGCTCGACGAGCCGCTTTCCGCCCTCGACCCCTTCCTGAAGATCCGCATGCGCGCCGAACTGAAGAAGCTGCAGACCTCGCTCGGCATCACCTTCGTGCATGTCACGCACAGCCAGGAGGAGGCAATGGCGCTTGCCGACCTGATCGTCGTCATGAACGACGGACGCATCGAACAGGCGGCCCATCCGCGCACCGTCTTCGAACGGCCGGCCACCGCCTTCGTCGCCCGTTTCATGGGCGATCACAACGTCATCTCCGGCCGCGTGACGAAGAGCGACGGCGGCGAGCTGATGCTGTCCGTCCCGGCAGGCGGGGATTTCCTGGCCGTCGACGCGGATATCGCCGGCCTGACCGACACGGCCGATATCGCCATCCGCACCGACCACGTGCGGATCGGCGAACCTTCGGAAAAAGGGCTCGGCTTCACCGGATCGGTCTCCAATATCGAATACCGCGGCTCCTCGGTTAAGCTCAGCGTCAGCAGCGCCGGCATCGAGGATTTCACCGCCATCCTGAGCGACACCGCCTACTTTGCCAATCCGGTCAGGGTTGGCGAAGCGATCCCGCTCTCATGGGACCGCGCCGACGCGATCGCGCTCGGAAAACTGCAACACTGAATGCCCGGTAAAAAACTCAACCAGAGGAGAACACAGGCAATGACCGCGACCAAAAAGACGACCAGGGGAATTTCACGCCGCACACTCTTGAAGACCGCCTCGGCGGCGGCCGGTCTTGCCGCCGGTTCCGGCGCCATCACGGGCTTCCCGACCATCTGGGCGCAGAACCCGATCACGCTGCGCCAGTTCGGCACCGGCGTTTCGAACCTCAACGCGATCGCCGAGAAGTGCAAGGCCGACCTCGGCATCACGCTCGAAATGACGGCGACGGATTCCGACGCGGCCGCCCAGCGCGCCGCCACCCAGCCGAACTCCTACGACATCGCTGACATCGAATACTGGATCCTGAAGAAGGTCTATCCGGTCGGCGTCATCCAGCCGATGGATGTCAAGAAGCTGAAATATTACGACAAGGTCGTGCCGCTGTTCAAGAACGGCAAGCTGAAGCCGGACAGCGTGGTCGCCCAGGGGACGGCGCCGCATACGGTCGGTTTCGTCGAAAAGCCCGGCGACAAGACCTTCGCCAAGGGTGAAACCCAGTGGTTCACGATGATGCCGACCATCTACAACGCCGATACGCTGGGCATCCGCCCCGACCTGACCGGCCGCGAGATCACTTCCTGGGCCGATATCCTCGACCCGAAGTTCAAGGGCAAGACCGCCATCCTCAACATCCCGTCGATCGGCATCATGGACGCCGCGATGATCATGGAATCCGCCGGCCAGATCAAATATGCCGACAAGGGCAACATGACCAAAGAAGAGATCGACAAGACGATCGATTTCCTGATCAAGACCAAGCAGGCCGGCCAGTTCCGCGCCTTCTGGAAGTCGTTCGACGAGAGCGTCAACCTGATGGCGTCGGGCGAGGTCGTCATCCAGTCCATGTGGTCGCCGGCCGTCGCCGCCGTCCGCTCCAAGGGCATCGCCTGCAAGTTCCAGCCGCTGAAGGAAGGTTACCGCTCGTGGGGCGGCGGTCTCGGCCTCGCCTCGCACCTGTCCGGCGCCAAGCTCGATGCAGCCTATGAATATATCAACTGGTACACGTCCGGCTGGGTCGGCGCCTATCTCAATCGCCAGGGCTACTACTCCGCCTGCATGGAAACCGCCAAGCAGTTCATGTCCGAGGACGAATGGGGCTTCTGGATCGAGGGCAAGCCGGCCAAGGGCGATATCAAGTCGCCGGAAGGCCAGGTGATGGAAAAGGCCGGCGCGGTGCGCGACGGCGGCTCCTTCGAGGAACGCATGGGCCACGTCGCCTGCTGGAACTCGGTCATGGACGAGGACCGCTACATGGTCCGCCGCTGGAACGAGTTCATCGCGGCCTAAAGGCGGATACCGGAGCGAGGAGCCCCTCCCCCTTGTGGGGTTGGCGAGGGGTTTCCAGAAGAAAGACCCCCCTCCCGCCTGCCGGCCACCCTCCCCACAAGGGGGAGGGTTAGGAACTCTGCACCGCTGCGTTCCCGAAGAGGAAGACGAAATGACGACGATGACATCCTCGGAAACGGACAAGGTCGAAGGCATGCGGGGGAAAAGCTTCCGCCTGCCGCCGGCACTGATCTCCTATCTGCAGGCGGCGCCGCTGACGCTGATCCTCGGCGCCTTCCTCCTGATCCCGATCCTGATGATCGCGGTCGTCAGCTTCTGGGATTACGACTTCGCACAGATGTATCCCGATTTCCTGACGATGAACTACGAGGAGACGCTCGGCTCCTGGGTTACCTGGAAAACCTATCTCAACACGCTGAAATTCGCCTTCCTCGTCTGGGCGATCACGCTCTTCGTCGGCTTCTGGGTCGCCTATTTCCTTGCCTTCCACATCCGCACGACGGCCATGCAGATGGTGCTCTTCCTCGTCTGCACCGTGCCCTTCCTGACGTCGAACATCATCCGCATGATTTCCTGGATCCCGGTGCTGGGGCGCAACGGCCTGGTCAACTCGACGCTGATCAAATCGGGCTTGATCTCCGAACCGATCGAATGGCTGCTCTATTCGGATTTCGCCGTCGTGCTCGCCATGGTGCATCTCTATACGCTCTTCATGGTGACGCCGATCTTCAATACGCTGATGCGTATCGACAAGGCGCTGGTCGAAGCCGCCCGCGATGCGGGCGCGTCGAGCTGGCAGGTCCTGACCAACGTCATCATCCCGCTCGCCAAACCCGGCATGGCGATCGGCACGATCTTCGTGGTGACGCTGGTCATGGCCGACTTCTCGACGGTGCAGGTCATGTCCGGGGGCCAGAGCGCTTCGGTCGCGCTGATGATGAAGAACCAGATGTCTCTGCTGCAATATCCGGCCGCGGCAGCGAATGCCGTCGTGCTGCTCGTCCTCGTCCTCCTGATGGTCGCGGGAATCCTGCGCATCGTCGATATCCGCAAAGAGCTTTGAGAAAAAAGGGGCTCTGACATGACCGGCGAAAAACGTGGCCGCGAATTCTATATCCTGGCAATCTTCTTCGCCGTCTTCGTGCTGTTTCTCTACGGCCCGCTCTCGGCGATCCTGATCCTCTCCTTCCAGGGACCGAACGGCGGCCTCACGTTCCCGCTGAACGGCGTGTCGCTGCGCTGGTTCGCGAACCTCTTCGAGACGCAGGCGGTCGGCGACTTCGGCGGTTCCTTCCGCCGTTCGCTGATGCTTGGGCTGATGGTGATGATCGTCACGGTTATCGTTTCGCTACTGGCAGGCCTTGCGTTCCGGCGCCGCTTCATCGGCTCGACCGCTCTCTTTTATCTCGCCGTCGCAAGCCTCGTCGTGCCGTCGATCATCATCTCGCTCGGCATCGGCGTGGTCTTCCAGCAGATCGGTTTGCAGCCTGCCTGGTATTCCTCGGCCTTCGGGGCGCACCTCACCTGGACGCTGCCCTTCGGTGTGCTGATCATGTTCGCCGTCTTCAACCGCTTTTCGCCGGCTTACGAGGAAGCCGCGCGCGATCTCGGCGCAACGTCATGGCAGACCTTCGCCCATGTCGTGCTGCCGATGATCGCGCCGAGCCTTGTCGGCGTCGGTCTCTTCGGCTTCACGCTCTCCTATGACGAGTTCGCCCGCACGCTGATGACGGCGGGCACGTTCAACACGCTGCCGCTTGAAATCTATGGCATGACCACCAACGTCACGACGCCGGTGCTCTACGCGCTCGGCACGGTGACGACGGTCTTCTCCTTCCTCGTGATCGCCGGCACGCTCGGCCTTATCGTCCGCCTCAACCGGCGCCGCCAACAATCGTGATCCCATGCGCATTCTTGTCGTGAACCCGAACACCACCGCCAGCATGACGGAAACGATCGCCGATTCCGCCACACGCGTCGCCAATGCCGGCACGGAAATCGTCGCCGTCACCTCTTCCATGGGACCGGTCTCGATCGAAGGTTATTACGACGAGGCCTTTGCCGTGCCCGGCTTGCTGGTGGAGATCGCCCGGGGAGAGAAAGCCGGCGCGGATGCGGCGATCATCGCCTGTTTCGACGATACCGGCCTCGATGCCGCCCGTACGCTCGCCCATATCCCGGTCGTCGGCATCTGCGAGGCGGCTCTCGCCGCAACCGCCTTCATCGCCCAGCGTTTCACCATTGTCACGATGATGGAACGCTCGCGCCTGCCGCTCGAACACCTGGTCCATCGGTACGGCATGGCCGCGCGAGCCAAGGTGCGCGCCGCCGATATCCCCGTCCTCTCGCTGGAAGATCCGAATTCGAACGCCCGCGACCGGCTGCGTAGCGAGATCGCCACGGCGCTGCGCGACGACAAGGCCGAGGCGATCGTGCTCGGCTGCGCCGGCATGGCCGACCTGACGACCGAGTTGCGGGCCGAATTCGGCGTGCCGGTGGTGGATGGCGTTGCCGCTGCCGTGAAACAGGCAGAAGCGCTTGTCGCGCTCGGCCTTTCCACCGCCAAGCGCGGAGCCTATGCTACGCCCGTTGCAAAGCCCTATAACGGCCTGCTGAAAAGCTTCGAACCACAGACACTTGCCGCATCATGACACCGGAACCGTTGATCCGCCCTCTGACGCTCACCGAAACCGAAATGCTGGTGGGGTGGGCGCGTCTCGAAGGCTGGAATCCGGGCCTCGCCGATGCGCCTGCACTCTATGCCGCCGATCCGGAAGGCTTCATCGGCTGCTTTGTCGGCAACCGGCTCGCCGCCGGCATCTCCGCTGTACGCTACGGATCGGATTTCGGCTTCATCGGCCTTTACATCGCCGATCCGGAATTTCGCGGCAAAGGTCTCGGCCGGAAGGTCTGGGATGCCGGCATGGCGCATCTTGAAGGCCGCACGATCGGCCTCGATGGCGTGCCGGAGCAGCAGGCCAATTATCGCAGCATGGGTTTTGAGGCCGTCTACGCGACTTTCCGCTGGAGCGGCCGGTTTCAAGGCGCCGCCTCGGCAGATGTTGCCCCTATCGACACCCACCTGCTGCCGACAATTGCAGCTTTCGATCGCCACTTCTTCCCGGCCGACAGAACAGCCTTCCTCGCCGGATGGCTGAAAGCACCGAGGATTGCTCGGGCCATATTCAGGGACGGTGTCGTCCGCGGTTATGCCGTGGCCCGCCAATGCCATGAGGGCTGCAAGATCGGGCCGCTTTTCGCTGAAGATCTGGTCGATGCCGAAAAGCTGCTGGCAGCATGTTCAGCGGAGATCGGCGGCGCTGTGCTGCATATCGACGTTCCCGCCGCGCAACGTGACTTTGTCGCTACTCTGGCGGAACAGGGCTTTTCGAAAAGTTTCACAACGGCCCGCATGTATCGCGGCCCTATCTTGAAAGTGAACATGCAAGGCGTTTTCGGAATTACAACACTGGAGCTTGGCTAGCTAACCAGGAAGGCGCGCGCTGCCATAGTTCTTGTAGCGTTCACGCACGCGGGCCATTTCGTCTTGGGACAGGATCACCGGCTCGCCGGCCTGCCGTGCCATGATGTATTGACGTGCCAAGGTTTCAAGCTTGACGGTGAGGTCGAAAGCCGATCGCAGGCTGGCGCCGATTGCGATCATGCCGTGATTGGCGAGCAGGCAGGCCTTTCGATCTTTCAACACTTCGACCGCGCCATCGGCCAGCGCTTGAGTGCCGAAGATGGCGTAAGGCGCACAGGGGACATCGCTGCCGCCGAAGCTTGCAACCATGTAATGGAAGGCCGGAATCGGCTTTGCCAAGCAGGAGAGCGCCACACAGGCGTCCGCATGGGTATGGATCACCGCCTCCACATGCGTATAGGCATTCAGAATAGCAAGATGCATGTGCCATTCGCTGGAAGGGATGCCCTCGCCCACCGTCTCGCCGTTACGGTCGAGCCGTACGAACCGTTCCGGGGTGAGGTTGGCACTGTTGCCCCCCGTCGGCGTAATCAGGATATCGTCTCCCAGCCGGCAGCTGACATTGCCGCTGCTACCGTGGTTGAAGCCCTTTTCTTCAAGCCGGGCGACGACGTCGAGCAGGGATCTGCGCAGTTCAGGTTCGTTCATGCCGTTCCTCCGGTCCACATATCATTGAGTGCGCGTGTAAACAGATCGACCGGGCCGAGCTTTCCCGACTTGAGGCAAAGGGCCACGGGATCATCCCCCAGCGTTACCGCATTGCCGATACCCGGTCCGCCATAGGACCCGACGCGCAGTTTACGGATGTCAAGGCGCTCGATAACCGCACCCGACGTTTCTCCGCCGGCGACGACGAAACGCCGCACACCCATGGCGTGAAGGGCAAGGGCAAGCTCGCCAAGTATATGTTCGGCAAGTTCAGCCGCTTTTTCCCGCCCAAGGCGGGCTTGGACAGCGGCGACCGTCTCCGGCAGGGCAGATGTAGCAATCGCGACCGGACCGTCCTTGAGATGAGGCTCGGCCCAGGCAAGCGCCTGTTCCACAGCGCATTGGGCGCTCTCGGGCGTGGTGAGGTCGATCCGCAGCACCGGCCTGGATCTCTCGAAATCCGCCAGCTGTTCCAGGGTACGTTCGGCGCAACTGCCGGCCAGCACGACGCCAGCACCTCGGACTGCCGGCAGTTCGCGGCGGTGAGGGTTCGGGGAAAGCAAACCCTTGCTCCGCCAGAGCGGCGGGTAATGCCGCACCAGCGTCGCGTTGCCGGTCATCAGCGGCCAGTCGCAGGTGAGCGCAGCGATATGGTCAAGGTCGATTTCGTCGATCGCATCGGTAATGAGGTAGCGCATGCCCCCGGCGACAAGCGCGTCGGTAGCGTCCTGGAGCGCGGCCCCTCCGGCCCGAACGACAGGGTGAGCCAGCAAGCCGACCTTGATATGGGTCTGGCGCCCAAGCACGCGCACGAGGTCGGGATCGGTCATCGGCGTCAGTGGATCGTGGCGCTTGGGCGATTCCGAGATGAGTTGCGTACCGTAGAACAGATAGCCGTTATAGACGGTGCGCTTAAGGTCCGGCGCCGAGGGGCAGAAGCCTGTATGGGCCGCTGCGGTCACCTGCATCAGCATATCGGAGACCGGACCGATATTGCCCCGATCTGTCGAGTCGAACGTGGCGCAATATTTGAAGAAGAGCTGCCGCGTGCCGCGGGCAAGAAGGGCCTGTGCCGCCGCCTCGCTGCGCGTCACAGCCTCATTCGATACGATTACCCTGGTCTTCTGAGCCACCACGATCGCCTCGGCATCCCCGAGCTCGGTCACAGCGGCGGCATCCGTGACGAAGGCGCAGTCGATACCGGCGGCAACTAGCATCGCGGCGGTTTCCATGCCGCCTGTCAGATCGTCAGCAATCACGCCGAATACTGGCTTCATGCTCTCCTCCCCAGGCGCTTCAGGATACAGGCAGGGTAAACCGACCCCTGGGTCCGTCGATCACGGCCATCAGCGAAGCGGCCGGCGCTTGCTTCACGTCCACCAGGATGCCCAGTTCGCCGTAAAGGCCGCGCAGGAACTCCGCCTTGGGATGCGAGACCGTAAGGCCGACAAGCCGGCATCCACGCGGCGCCTCGGACGAGGGATGCAGATCGGTTCGCCAGGTCTTGATGATCGGCATGCCGAGCCCGAGGTCCGAGCCGGCGACGCTCAGCGTATCCCATTCCAGAAGCTCGCCGCCGGTCGTGGTGCGGCTGCCGGGCTTCACGGCAGTCTCAAGGCCATGGCCGGCGAGGATTTTCTGGGCGGTCTTCAGGTCAGGGGTTTGAACTGCGAAGCGCCACAGGACCGGGTCCGCGAGGCCGGCGAGAAAAGCACCGTAATTTCCGGCCAGGCTTTGTTTCGGGTCCGGTCCGTCGATTGCGAGATAACATTCGTTGCCAAGGTCGGCGAGCGCGTTGCGGCTGCCGATCGAAAGATGGCGGCCGCCGGCACCGGCGGTCACGCCGCTCAGCTGCTCGAATGCGGCAACGGCCGTGTCGAGGGAATTGGAGGCCCAGACGAGATGATCGAGTTTCATGTACGTCTCCTGATGTAATTGGGTTTATCGGTTGCTCGACAGCAGGGCATTGGCGCCGATGAAGCCCCAGGTCATGTAGGCGCCCAGCGTCGTGCCAACCTGGCTCGGGGTACGCATGCCGGTCGGATTGGCCATCACGTTGCCGGCGCAGTAGAGGCCCGAGATCAGCGATCCGTCGGCGCGCATCGCCTGCCCGGACGCGTTCGTCCGGATCCCGCCTTTGGTGCCGAGGATAGACGGGCGCATTTCGAAGGCGACATAGGGTATCGTATGGATGGGAGCCAACGCCCCTATCGAGGCTGCGAGCCGCTTCTCGTAGTCGGAGGCGGTGCCGCGGCGAAAATCCTCATCGACGCCGGCCGCCGCAAAGTCGTTGAAGCGTGCCACCGTCTGTTTCAGCTGGGTTGCCGGAAGCCCGGTTTTCAGCGCCAGTTCGTCCAGGTTGGAGGCGGTGATCAGCCAGCCGGGCTTGTTATGCATGTACCACTTGATCAGCCAGGCCCGCTTGACCATCGGCCAGTGGCTGATCAGCCAGGCGGGGCGTCGCAAACGCGCGCCGCGTTCGGTGTCGCGCACCGTCCAGTCGGCAATGTTGAACTCGTATTCGCTGGTGAAACGCTTACCGTCCGCATCGACAAAGATCGCATCCGGCTCGGCATGGATGCGGAGCGGCAGGCCATGCAGCCTTTTTTCGTAGTAGACCGGCGGCTGTAGCATGATGTTCGCCTGGTTCATGTGCGCCGTCGCGGCCCCGATCTTCATGGCCATCTTCAGGCCGTCGCCGGTATTGGTGCTGGGGCTCGACAGGAATTCCGCATTGCCGGGGAAATGCGTGTCGAGCAGCTCGCTGTCCCACTCGAAGCCGCCGGTGGCGAGTACCACACCCTTGCGGGCGCCGTAGATCACCTGCCGCCCGCCCATTTCGGCGACGACGCCGATCACCGAGCCGCTGCCATCGGTCAGGAGTTCCACCGCGCGGGTGTTGAGCTCGATCTGGCAGCCCTTGGCAAGACAACCGCGCAGGAGGCCGATGATCAGCGAATTTCCCTTACTGCGGGTCTTGGTCAGCCAGCGCCGCACGACCGTGCCGGAATAACGCAGATAGGCGCGGATCGGGTGGCGGGTCATGTTGGCACTGATCGACTCGTTGTAGGTCAGGTCCTGAGGGATGGTAGACGGGCGTATATGCCGGAAATAGGCGCCGAGCTCCTTGCCCCCGACCTCCGTGGGGGCGAGGAGACGTCCCCGTTCCTTGGCGCCGGGAAGCGCCATGTGCGGATCGGGAACGTCGGCGATCTCGAAACGGACCGCGGAATTTTCCAGGATGAAATCGAGCATGCGCGGACCGTTGGTGACCTGCGCTTCCCAAAGCGGCTCTTCGCTTGCCGCCCAGCCATCCGGCGCGGTGGCGCGGATATAGTCCAGCGCCTCGGACTCGCTGTCCTGAAAGCCGGCCTCCAGCATCAGGCGGTTTACCGGCACCCAGGTCATGCCGCCGGACATGGCGCTGGTGCCGCCGATCTTCCCGGTCTTTTCCAGGATCGTCACGGATGCGCCGAGTGCCGCGCAACGGAGGGCGGAGACGAGCGCAGCCGCGCCGCTGCCCACGACGATGACATCTCTTTCGATGGTTTCAGACATTTTCATTTCCGATTCAGAAGCCGCGTGACGGGTCTGGCCGGCCGCTCAGCGTTTGAGAAAGCGGTCCAGCCGCGCCAATCTTGCGGAGATCACGAGGACGATCATGGTCAACAGGATGACCCCGGAGGCGACGGCGGTCAGCGTCGGGTCCATGGGCATCCATTCCAGAGACGAGTAGATGTAGACCGGCAAAGTCACAGAGGTGCTCGATGACAGGAAGAGTGAGATCTCAAGCGCTCCGAACGAGATCATGAAGGCAAAACCCCAGCTGCTGACCAGGCTCCAGCCGATCAGCGGCAGGGTGACCCGCAGGAGTACTTGCCTCGGACGCGCGCCGAGGCTGCGGGCAGCAGCCTCCAGCTGCGGATTGAGCCCGTTGAGGCCGACCGTAACCATGGAGATCGCGAAAGGCATGGCAGTCACCACATGGCCGACGAACAGCGCCGGAATGCCGCGCAGATGCAACCGCGAATAGGCAACGAGCAACGCCAGCCCCAGGAAGACGGCAGGCAGCATGGCCGGCGCCAGTGCCAGCCTCTTCAGGAACTGGTAGAAGGACGCGTTAGCGCGCCGGCAGGCATTGGCGATCAAAAAGGAAACAATTGTCGCAACGGTGGCCGAGGCGGCGGCCAGCCCGAGGCTGAAGCCGAGCGCGTCCATGGCCCGACGCTGGCCGAACGCGGTCATGTACCATTTCAAGGTAAAGCCCTGCGGCGGAAAGACTACGTAATTCGTCTCGGTGAAGGCGCCGAGCGTGATCGAAAGGATGGGCGCGACGATGAAGACGCAGATGAGTGCGACGAAGGCGGCAAGCATGAGACGCGAGGCGGTCATTTATCTGGACCTCCGGTAGAGTCCGGCAAATTTTCCGACGAGCAACGCGATCACCACGAAAACAGCTGTGATAATGAGCAGCATGACCGCATAGGCGGCGCTCACCGGCCAATTGAACAGGCTGATCGCCTGCTGGTACACGAGGGTTGAAATGAACTTATAACGCGGCCCGCCGAGCACGCCGGGGATTGCATAAGCGCTCATGCTCGAGGCGAAGACCAGGAGAGCACCAGCTCGGATGCCGGGCATGCAGAGCGGCAGAGTGATCCGCAGGAAGACGGAAACAGGCCCGGCACCAAGGCTGCGCGCCGCAAGCGGAAACGACGGGTTGATCGACTGCAGTGAGCCGGCGATCGAAATCACCATGAAGACCAAGAAGATGTGCACGAGGCCGATGACGATGGCCGGTTCGTTATGCATCAGATTCACCGGCGAACCGAGGATCCCGACGCCGAGCAGGAGCGAGTTGATGACGCCTCGATTTCCAAGCAAAATCAGCCAACCGTAGGACATGACTGTCACCGACGTCACGAGCGGCATCAAGAGGATGATGAAGACGAGAAGCTGCCGCCAGCCACGGGCCGTGACGAGGTAGTGGCTGACGGGGAACGCCAGGACAAGGCAGGCGAGTGTGGTGATCATGCTGAGGCGCAGCGTGCGCCAGCCCACCTCCCAGAAGAACAGGTCGCTGATCGTGTCGCGATAGTTCGCAAACGACACGGTCCAGACCACGCCTTCGGTCGGGCTGTATTGCGACAGGCTCATGGCCACCAGGTAAACAACCGGCAGCGCGAAGGACACCAGCATGAAGATGGCGGCGACCGGTGCGAAGAGTCCCTTGGATTTCAAGGTGTTAATCATCACTATCCCCGATCAGGATCGAGGCTTCGGCAGGCCAGACCACCTGCACCGGACTTCCCGTCTTCAGGCCGGCCGGCAATTCGTCGGAAAACACCTGGATCGCACGGCCGGCCACGCCAATACGCAGTTCGACCCGGGGGCCGAGAAATGTGATATGTTCGACGGCCCCCTCAAAACGGTTCGGCTGATCGGGAGAAACCGGTTCCGCGGCGGTGCCGAGCTTGATCCGTTCCGGCCGCAGCAGCAGATGTCTCGGCGTCACATGCGGGACACTTTCCACAGGCAGGGCTGTTACATCGCCGAGGCCTTCGACGGCCGCCTTTGTAACACCGGCCTCGGAGCGGATATTCGTCACTGGGAACAGATTGGAATCGCCCAGGAACTCACCTACGAAACGGCTGTTCGGCCGCTGGTACAGCTCCTGCGGCGTGCCGATCTGCCTGATTTTTCCGGCATGCATGACGGCGATCCGATCGCCAACGGCCATCGCCTCCTCCTGGTCGTGCGTAACCATGAGCGTGGCGATCTCCAAGCCTTCCAGCAATTCCAGAAGCTCGTGGCGCATGGTCAGCCGCAGCCGCGCATCGAGGTTGGAGAAGGGCTCATCAAGCAGCAGCAGGCGCGGCCGGATGACGATCGCTCGCGCAAAGGCGATGCGTTGCTGTTCGCCACCGGAAAGCTGTGAGGGCATGCGCGACGCCTTGTGCTCCAGCCGAACGACCTTCAGCGCTTCCCGCACGCGGGTCTCCAGCTCGGCCCGCGGCGTCCTGCGCATCCGCAGACCGAAGGCAACGTTCTCGAAGACGGTCATATGCGGAAAAAGCGCATAGTTCTGGAACATGATCCCGATATTGCGCTCTTCGGGCGGTAACCCGATGATCTCGTTGCCTGCAATCGATATGCGCCCGGACTGCGGTGCAATGAAACCGGCAATGGCCTGCAGCGTCGTGGTCTTGCCGCACCCGGACGGCCCGAGCAGGCACAGGCGCTCGCCTGCCTCCACAGTGAAGGAAACGTTCTCGATGGCGATGGCTTCGCCATAGCGGTGGATCAGCTGATCGACCCTTAGATACGTCATTTCAGATTCCGCAACGTTGGAAGTTTTGGGGGCGGCGCCGAGGATCGATATCCGGGCGCCGCCGGCGAGAACGATTCAGCGTTCCACTTCCTGGTTCCAACGCTTGGTCCACTCGGGACGCATCTTGTTCATGGTAGACCAATCGAGCGCGATGAGCGAGTTAACCGCATCCTTGTAGATCACGCCCTTGGCCTCGGTGTCGCTTAACTCGACCTTGCTGTTGACCGGTCCGAGCATCGAATTCACAGCGAACTGCTTCTGCACCTCAGGGCTGACGAGATAGTCGATCAGCTTGGCGCCCATTTCCGTATTGGGGCCGCCCTTGACGAGGTTGAGCATCGGCATGACCACCGGCGCCCCTTCCTTCGGATAGACGAACTCTAGCGGAAAGCCGGAAGCCTTCACGAAGCGGTTCATCTCCGAATTGGTCCAGACCGAGATCCATGCCTCGCCCTGCTGGAAATAGGGCGTCATGTCGGTGCCCTTGACGAAGCTGCCGATGTTTGCGGCAACCTCCTTCATTTTGGCAAAGCCAGGCTCGATATTGTCGACGCCGCCGCCATTCGCCTTGGCCAGCATGGCGAGTGCGAAAAGACCCGGCGTGTTGTCGATCGTGCCCATGACCACATGGCCTTGGAAGCGCGGATCGGCGAGGTCGTTCCAGGAGGTCGGCGGCGCGATGCCCGCATCGGCAAGCGCCTTCGGATTATAGACGAGGCCCATCGCGAGCAGGCCGTAACCTACGCCGCTGTTCTGCTTGCCGACCGCGGCCGGCACGACGTTCGGCATTTCGGTCAGCTTTTCCGGGGTCAACGGTTCGAGCAGACCGAGGTCGCGGGCGACCGACTGCGGACCGTCGTCCATGCAGGCAACGTCCATCTCCGGCGACCCCTTCTGGGCCTGCAGCTGCGAGACGAAATAGGTCGATCCGCCGGGCACGTATTGAACCTTGACGCCGTATTTCTTTTCGAAGGGCGGCAGGATGGTGTTCTGGAAGTTTTCCTGCGAAGCGCCGCCCCAGCACGCGAAAACAACATCTTTCGCCTGGGCGAGGTGAGGCGCAAGGCAGGCCGTTGCGGCTGCAAGCGCCGCGATAGTCACTCGATTCATGTCGGTTCTCCGTTCCCCGGATGCGATTTTCGTCGCTTGTTGTGCTGATGTCTTGGGACGCTAGCGGCAGTTGGCGGTGGGCGGCGTGCCGATCATTCGCGCGTTTTCAACACAAGTATCCTTGCATTTTCTCCGTTTTGAATCATCACATAGTTATTAAGCAGGTTGACGCTAGTTGACGCTGTTTTCATGTGATGGAAGGAGATGTGATGCCCGGCAAGACACAGCTAAGCGAACAGCAGCGCCTCGATTATCGTGAAAACCTTCAATTCTGCTGCGACCATTACAAATCGGTGTCGGATCTGTGCCGCAAGCTCGGCCTGAACCGGCAGCAGTTCAACCGCTACCTCTCCGGCGAAGCCCTGCCTTCCCGCTACAATCACAAGAAGCTCAGCGATTTCTTTGGGCTCGAGGACGACGAACTGTTCATGCGGCACAACCGGTTTATGGCGTCTTTCGGACGCAAGAAATCGGATGTCGTTTTCCCGGAGGATCTGGCGAACTTCTCCTATGTGATGCGCAACATGGCCGGCGCCAGCGTCAGGCTTTTGGAGGAATATCGCGGCTTCTATTTCCGCTATTTCTTCAGCTTCAGCGGCGACGGCCAAATCAAGCGAGAGCTGGTGCACTGGCGTTTGAGCGAAGGGACGATGGTTTCGACCACCAAGCAGAAGTTCTTCGGCGAGGGCAATTTGCGCCAGTCGCGCCAGTATGTCACCTATCGTGGTATCGTCGGCAGCGTTGGAGACCGCATATTCACCATCGGGGCCGATCGCTTTGATGGGCGCGACGTCGGCATGTCCATGCTCAATCCGAGCGTTCACAAGCTTCATCGGCTTGAGGGAATCATGATGGGTATTGCGCCGACCGTCGCGCGGCGCATCACGGCCGGCCGCGTTGTCCTGGAGTTTATCGGGCGCCGTACCGACCGTCGCGTGGCATTGCAACAAGTGGGGTCGTTTCCCGCCGACGACACCTCGATCCCCGAAGCCATTCGCGCCAGCATCCGCAACGATATCTCACCGGACGAGCATCTGTTGCTGGGTAGATATCTCTAACTGATGCCAATCATCGAACAATAATTTCCAACTGCCATAAAAGCCCGGCATAGCAGCCTCTAATTATCACGCTAAGCAGCCGACCGGTCCGTTTCGTCGCCTATAGGCATGCCGGATCATCGTGCAGCTTCCCGCGAATCCGCCTTACGCGATCTGGACGAAGTGGTCTTCGCCGGCTTGTTGGTAACGGCGCTGCGGCGGCACGTAGCCAGCCGCGCGGAACGGGCTCCTGATCTCGTCATTCGAGATCCGGCGCGTCTGCCGGCGGGAGGGGTCGGCAATCGGTACCGCCGCCATCAGACGCTTCGTATAGTCGTGCTGGGGGTTCTCGAAGACGGCTTGGCGGGGACCGATTTCGACGATCTCACCGAGATACATGACGGCGACCCTGTGACTGATCCGCTCCACCACCGCCATATCGTGCGAGATGAAGAGATAGCCAAGGCCATATCTCTCCTGCAGGTCGAGCATCAGATTGATGACCTGCGCCTTGACGGAAACGTCGAGCGCCGAAACGGATTCGTCGGCGATGATCAGCTTCGGCTCCAGCGCGAGTGCCCGCGCGATGCAGACGCGCTGCCGTTGGCCGCCGGAAAACTCGTGCGGGAAACGATCCGCCATCGATGCGGAAAGTCCGACGCGCTCCAGGAGATCGCCGACCCGCTCCCTCGCCTCGGCCGCGGTTGCCAGACCGTGCGTCACGATCGGCTCGGCAATCGCCGCGCCGATGCGAATGCGGGGATTGAGGCTTTCGAACGGATCCTGAAAGATCATCTGCGCTTCGCGGCGGATATCCGCCAGCTGCGACTTGCCCGCTCCGAGTACGTTCTTGCCGTCGATCTCGATCGTGCCGGACCGCGCATCCGTCAGCCGGATGATCGAGCGGCCGGTGGTGGACTTGCCGCAGCCGGACTCTCCGACGAGCGAGAGGGTCTCCCCCTGCCTCAACTCAAGGGACACGCCTTCGACGGCATGGATGCGGCCGATCGTCCTGCGCAGGAAACCCTTCTTGATGTCGAAACGCGTCACCAGGTTGTCGACCTTCAGGACCGGCGCGGCATCGTGCTTCACCGTATCCGCGGTCGGCTTCACGGGCTGGATTTCACCAGTGGTCATGTCGACCTGCGGGAAGCGCAGCGGCCGCTCAAGACCGGTCATCGAGCCGAGCTGCGGCACGGCGGAAAGCAGTGCCCGCGTATAGGGGTGCTTGGCGCCGGCAAAGATATCTCGGGTCGTTCCCGTCTCGACGGCATCGCCGCGATACATGACGACGGTCCGGTCGGAGATCTCTGCAACAACGCCCATGTCGTGGGTGATGAAGAGGACGGACATGCCTTCCTCTTCCTGCAGCGTCTTGATGAGCTCGAGGATCTGCGCCTGGATGGTGACGTCCAGCGCCGTCGTCGGCTCGTCGGCGATCAGAAGCTTCGGATCGCAGGCCAGCGCGATCGCGATGACGACGCGCTGGCGCATGCCGCCGGAAAAGTTCATCGGATATTCGTTGAGGCGCGACTTCGCCGAGGGAATACGGACCTTTTCCAGCAGCCTGACGGCTTCCGCCTCTGCCTGCGCCTGCGACATGCCGCGATGCTGGACAAGGACCTCGGTGATCTGCTTGCCGATCTTCAGCACCGGATTGAGGCTTGTCATCGGCTCCTGGAAGATCATTCCGATGCGGTTTCCACGGATGGACTGCATCTCCTCCAGCGGCAGGTCCAGCAGGTTCCTTCCCTCGAAGTCGATCCTGCCGGTGACGCGCGAATTACCCGGCGACAAAAGCCGCATGATCGACATCGCCGTGACGCTCTTGCCGGAGCCGGACTCACCGACCACGGCAACGGTTTCCTGCGCGCCGATGTCGAAGCTGACGTCGCGTACGACGTTCCGCCATTCGCCACCGACCCGGAACGAGGTGTTGAGGTCGGAGATCGAAAGTATCGGTTGGATCATGTCTCAGCCCTCCCGCCGAGGATTGAGGATGTCGCGCAGGCTGTCGCCGATCAGGTTGATGGCGACGATGAGCAACAGAAGCACGAGGCCGGGGAAGAAGCTGATCCAGTAATCGCCGGACAACAGGTATTCGAAACCGTTGGAGATCAGCAGCCCGAGTGAGGGCTCGGTGACCGGCAGGCCGATCCCGAGGAAGGAAAGCGTCGCTTCCAGCATGATGGCATAGGCGACACGCATGGTTGCGACGACGATCAGCGGCGGCAGGCAGTTCGGCAGGATATGCCGGAAAAGGATGCTGCGGTCCGGCAGCGCCATCGAACGGGCGGCATCCACGTAGGCGCGCTTGCGCTCCACCAGGGCGGAGCCGCGGATCGTGCGGGCGTAATAGGCCCATTGGGTGACGATCAGCGCCAGGATGATCTTGTCGATTCCCTGCCCCAGGATGGCGAGGAAGATCAGCGCAATCAGGATCGCCGGAAAGCTGAGCTGGATATCGACGACACGCATCAGGAAGGAATCCAGCCGGCCGCCGGCATAGGCGCTCACGAGCCCGATCGAAGCCCCGATCACCAGCGCGATGGCGGCGCTCGACATGCCGACGAGGATGCTCGTGCGGAGCCCATAAAGAATGGCGCTCAGCAGGTCGCGCCCCTGGTCGTCGGTGCCGATCAGGTAGACCATCCCGTTCATGCTCTGCGACCCAGGAGGCAGCCGGCCGTCGAGGATATCGAGCTGCGACAGATCATAGGGATCTTGAGGCGCGATCAGAGGTGCGAATACGGCAGCCAGGATGAAGAACAGCAAAAGCAGGATGCCGACAAGCGCCAGCTTGTCGTGCAGGAGAGCTGCGATCATCTGGCGAAACGGCGAACGCGAAGGGCGTACCGAGCCGTTGGCGCCGGCATGGACCGAGCTCGCCGAATTTGTGTCCTGGCTCATCACGAATTCCCTTCAAGACGAACGCGTGGGTCGACGATCGAATAGAGGATGTCGACGAGGAGGTTGATGGCGCTGAACATCACGACGGTGATCATCAGATAGGCGAGGATGACGGGACGATCGAGGACCGCGATGGCATCGATGATGAGCTTGCCCATGCCCGGCCAGGCGAAGATCGTCTCGGTCACGACCGCAAACGCGATCAGCGAACCGAGCTCCAGACCGATGACCGTGATCAGCGGGATGAGGGTGTTCTTCAGCACATGCACAAGGACGATACGCCGTTCCGGCAGGCCCTTGGCGCGCGCAAAGCGAACGAAATCGAGCTGCATCGTCTCCAGCACGCCGGCCCGTGTCAGGCGGATGATGAGGGAGATCTTGAACAATGCCAGATTCAGCGCCGGCAGGAGAAGGTGCGTCAGACCATCCAGCGTGAAAAGGCTGATGGGTATGCCGAAAACAGGCACCGTTTCCCCTCGTCCGGATGCCGGCAGCCATCCCAGCCGGACGCTGAACAGCATCACCATGACGAGGCCAATCCAGAACGTCGGCAGGCTGAAGCCCAGGATCGAGAAGGTCATCACAGATTTGGAAACGAGACTCTTCGGCCTGAGGCCCGCATAGACGCCGAGCGGAATGCCGAAAACGAGCCCGATCACCAACGCCACGAAGGCGAGTTCCAACGTCGCCGGCATGCGGTTGAGGATCAGCGTCAATGCCGGCTGGTTGAAGACGAACGAATTGCCGAGATCCCCCGAGAGCGCACGGGTCAGGAACAGCCAGTATTGCTCCCAGACCGGTTTGTCGAGGCCGAAGGACTGGATGACCTGCAGGCGTTCCGCCGGCGTGGCGGTGGGGCTCAGGAGAACGTCGACCGGATTGCCGACAAGGTAGAGGCCGACGAAGACGAGAACCGACATCACCAAAAGAGTGAGAACCGTCTGGATCGACCGGCTCAGGAGATAACTGCTCATAGATTCAGCCTCCCGGCGTTTTTGGACCGGACGCAGCTTTTCCGTAAAGCGAGATGCGCTCGATCAGCAGATTGATGAACCCGATCTCATCGACATCGGTAACCACGGTGGCGTTTGGTATCCGGTCCATCTTTTGGTGGAAATCGGCATAGGTATAACCCATCGTGAGACCGGTTATCTGCGTGCCGACAGTTGCCTCGCGGCTTGTGAAAAGCTCCGGCCGGATCAACCATGCGATCGTCGTCGCATCATGGATCGGCCCGCCCGGCCGGCCGAAGCGCGCGACATCGCTGCGATCGAAGGTCGAGAAGAGGTTGTAGAGCGCACCGCCCCCGGCCCCGCCGCGGTCGCGGAAGGCCCGGTAATGCTCAGTCGTGAACAAGGCCTGGAACGTCATGTCGAGCGGCATTACCACGATCGGGACGCCCGACCGATAGACGATTTCAGCGGCATGAGGATCCGCGTAGATATTGAACTCCGCCCATGGCGTGCGATGACCGAGCGCAGTGAACGCGCCGCCCATCGATACGATTTGCCGGATGCCGCGCGCGACGTCCGGGTGCTGGATGAGAGCGAGCGCGATATTGGTCATCGGTCCGATGGCGCAGATGGTGATCGGTTCGCCGGTCTCCGCGGCGTCGCGCGCCGACCTGGCGATGAACCGCACGGCATGTTCCTCGGCGGGCGCAATGCCGCCTCGCGCGACGAGTTCGTCGCTGAACGAGCCTATCCCGGCATATTTGCCGAAGACCTGCTCCCTGACGAGGGGACCTTGCGCCCCGGCATGGACAGGCACATCCGCGCGGCCCGAAATACCGACGATCTTGCAGGCGTTGGTAACGGTATCCCTCAACGGTACGTTTCCGGCGACCACCGATAGGCCAAGCATGTCGATCTCCGGCGAGACCAGCGCCATGAGGATGGCGGCGGCATCGTCGACGCCCGGGTCAGCATCGATGATGATCCTGTGGCGGTTCATGCAACGGCCTTTTCGGCATAGCGGGAAAGGCGGTCGAGGAAGAAGCCGATGACCCCTTCGGCATCCACCTTGGTCACGATGTCCGCATTGGGTTCAAGACCGCTCTTGCCGTACCAGTCGGCAATGGTCTGCCCCATGCACAGCTCGCTCTCGTGCTCGACGAACACGCGGGCGCGCTCGGTTTCGAAGAGATGCGGCGCCAGCAGATAGGCGATCACCAGCGGATCGTGGAGCGGGCCGCCGCGCGATCCGTAGCGGCGTACGTCGTTGCGGTCCCAGAAGGCCATGAGTTCCGCAAGCGTTCCGGAAATCCGGCCGCTGACGTTCGAAAACTGCGCGACGTGTCCCGGCTTCAGCATGACCTGATGCGTTGCATCGAGAGCCAACGCGACGATCGGAATACCGCTCGAAAAGACGACATGCGCCGCATGAGGGTCGGCCAGCACGTTGAATTCGGCGGTCATAGTGCGGTTGCCGGACTCGCGGTAGGCACCGCCCATCATAACGATACGCTCGATCCCCTCGGCGATCCGAGGGGTCATCCGCAACGCCACCGCCACGTTGGTCATCGGGCCCAGACAGCAGATGGTGACCCGCTTCCGGGAAGCGGCCGCGGCAGTCAGCGTGTCGATGAGGAAATCGACGGCAGACTTATCCTCAACCCTCTTCACGGGATCCGGCAGCACCGTATTGCCGAGCCCGGTCTTGCCGTGGAACTGGCCATGGATCGGCTCCCGCAGCATGGGCCGGAAACATCCGGCATGGACCGGGATATCCGTCCTTTGACCGAGTTCGCAGACCTGCAGGGCGTTTCGCACCGTATGCTCCAGCGGCTGGTTGCCGCAAACAGCCGTGATGCCGAGAATTTCGAGTTCCGGCGAAACGAAAGCCGTCAGAAGCGCGATCGTGTCGTCGATCCCCGGATCGCAGTCAACGATGATCGGAATGGGAGTCATTTCGAATTGCCTTTGAGTTACGGATCAGGGCATCTGCGGCTCAGAGTGCGCCGACATCGCGCAGGACTGCGCCGATTTCGGCGCGCGCAGCTTCGCCGAGCGGCAACTGCGGCGCCATCGGCGCGCCGACCGGGAAGCCTTGAAGTTCGAGCGCCGTCTTGATGCAGGCGGCGATGGAATATTTCGCAAAGATCTCGTTGACGCGCCAAAGCGGACGCTGCAACTCCATGGCCTTCGGCCAGTTTCCCGCCTTCGCGGCTTCGTAAAGGGCTATGCTCTGGCGCGGCACGATGCAAGCGGGGCCGGCCATCCAGCCCACGCCGCCGATCATCATGACGCAGACGGGAATATGCGCGGAGGCGGCGAACACCTCCATCCGGCCGCGGGTCCGCTCGATGATGGAAAGGAGGCGTCCGGTGTTGGTCGAAGCGTCCTTGATGTAACGGATGTTCTCGACATGGCTCAAGCGCTCGATCACCGGCAACGTCAGGTCGGAGCGCTGGAACTGCGGATTGGTGTAGAGCACGACCGGCCGGCCCCTGGCGGCCTTGGCGATCGCCGTGAAATAGGCTTCGACGCCGTCATCGCCGACCGGGAAATAGGCCTCAAGAATGGCGAGGATGCCGTCGGCGCCGACCTCGACCATATACTCCGTCTGGGCGACGGCGTCGCTGGTCGACGTCGAAGCCACACCCGCCACCACCGGAACACGGCCCCGATTGGCCGAAATCACCGTATCGACGACCTTTCGGCGCTGCTCATGCGTGAGGTAGGCGAATTCGCCGGTGCTGCCGAGAGGCGTCAGGCCGTGGACGCCGGCGGCAACAAGGTGATCCACCAGGTCGCCCAGCACGCCTTCCATGACCACGCCCGATTGATCGACGGGTGAAACAAGGTAGGGGAAAACGCCGCTGAAAGACATGATGGACCACCTCGTTCCGGATCAGTTTGGCTTCACATAATAGGGAAGCGTGTAGGCGTCCGAACGGCCTTCATAGGAAAGGTCGTTTTTAAGCGCCCAGGTGTTGGCGAGGTAGAAGACCGGGATGACGCCGAGATCGGTCATAGCGATCTCAGTCGCTTTCTTGAGAAGCGCTTCACGCTTGGCGTCGTCCAGTGTGCCGCGCGCTTCACTCAGCGCCTTGTCGAATTCCGGATTGGAGTAGCGCCCGCGATTGCCCTGACCCGCCTTTTCACCGAAGGTCTCCAGGATCGGGCCCAGCACGCCGGAGGCTTCGCCGGTCTCGACCGCCGCGCCCCCCATGATGAAGCTGAACTCCTGGTTGGAGGCGCGGGTAAAATAGACGCTGCCCGGCATCGTCGTCACTTCCGTCTTGACACCGATGCGGCTGAAGAACTGGCCAATAGCCTGCGCGACCTTGGAATCGTTCGGGTAACGGTCGTTCGACGCGTGGAAGGTCAGCGAGAAGCCGTTCGGATATCCGGCATCGGCAAGAAGCTGCTTTGCCTTGTTCGGATCATAAGGGTCGACCTTGATGTCCGGATCATAGCCGAAATAGCCTTCCGGAACGACCTGCCCGGCCGGCACGCCCTGACCGTCCATGATGCGGTCGACAAGCGCCTCACGGTTGAGCGAGAGCGAAAGCGCGCGACGCACCTCCGGCTTCAGAAGCGGGTTCTTGCCGTCCGGTCCCTTAGCGAAGGGCGATTCCTCGCGAGCTTGGTCCATATGCAGATACATGATGCGGTTGCCCGCGACATTGACGACCTTGACCTTGTCGGACGCCTGCAGCTTGCGCGTATCGGCGGTCGGGATGCTTTCGATCATGTCGACATCGCCGGAGAGCATGGCGGCGACGCGGGCGCTGCTGTTCTTGAACACCCGGAAAGTCACCTTGTCCCAGGCGGCCTTCTCGCCCCAGTAGGTATCGTTGCGGGCGACGACGACGTTATCGTCTGGCGTCCACGAAACGAACTTGAACGGACCGGTGCCGATAACACCCTTGCCGGTGTTCATTTCCTCCGTCGTCGTGTTCTCCATTTCGGCCGGCAGGATCGCGATACGGCTGAGGTTATTGAGCAGCAGAGGCGTCGGGCCGTCGGTCTTGATGCGAACCGTGAGCGGATCGACCGCGGTGACCTCGGTGATGGCCTTCACGTAAGCGGCAAACGAACTCGGGCTATTTTTCGAGGCAAGTGGAACGCGCTTGATGCTGGCAACGACGTCGTCCGCGGTAAAGTCGCTGCCGTCGTGGAACTTGACATTGGGGCGCAGCTTGAATTCCCAGGTCGTGTCGTCGATCGCCTTCCAGGAAACGGCCAAAGCAGGTTCGATCCGCTGCTTGGCGTCCTGATTGACAAGGCCGTCGAAGATATTGCGCGCGATGGCGCTGTTCGGGCCGACGACATAGAATTGCGGGTCCATGGACGTGGTCGACGCCGCCAACCCAACGGTCAGATCTTTCGCATGGGCTGCGAATGGTGCGGCAAGAACAGACGCTGCCAGTACGGCTGCGATCCCAAGGAATTTCATAATGGAGCTCCTCCGAGTTTCCGATATCCGCGCTCTCCCTGCGGATTGAAGACGCAAATAAAATGTCAGCAAAGAAAAGAAAAATTGCATTTGGTGTTCAGTCCATGCCCTAATGTTATGGGAGTGTTCGAGCAATGCGATTGAAACCACGACAGGTCGAAGCTTTCAGAAGCGTGATGATGACGGGCGGCATCACCGCCGCCGCAGAGGCGATGAACGTGACTCAGCCCGCGGTCAGCCGTCTCATTCGCGACCTGGAGGAGATCGTCCAGATCACCCTGTTCGAACGGGTGGGGGCGCGGCTTCTGCCGACGGCCGAGGCGACCCAGCTCTTCCGGGAGGTCGAGCGGCTCTATCTTGGGCTGGATCAGATCGCACAGGCGGCCGACGACATTCGCCGGCACAAGAACATCGTGCTCAGGATCGCCAGCGTCACCTCCCTGGTGCGGCCCTACCTGCACCAGGCGATTATCGACGTCGTCGGCAACCGCCCGGATATCCCGCTGGTGATCGATGTCGAGAATAGCCGGCATATCTGGGACATGGTCGAAAAGAACCATTACGATCTCGGCTTTGTTTTCAACTCGCCGCGGATGTCCGACAAGAATGCGGTCCTGCTGCACAGTGCCTACGCTGTCGCCGCCATGGCCCCGGGCCACAAGCTGTCATCCCGAAAGGTCATCACGCCCGCGGATCTTCTCGATGAACGCGTCCTCATTCCGGGGCGCAATTCGCCGCTCAGGCTTGCGCTGGACCGCGCCTTTTCCAGGGAGGACCACCAGCCGGCCAACACGATGGAAACTTCGATGCTGAATTGCTGCCACTTCGCAGCAGCCGGAATGGGCGTCGGGATCGTCGATGAAACCAGCTTGACCTCGGCTCGGACCGACACGATTTCGGTCCCCTTCGAACCTGCGATCGAAGTTTCATATTACGCAATACGGCCGATGGGCGCCCAGCGGATCACCGTCCTCGATGAAATAATCGGACGGATGCAAGAGCTGATGAAGCACCTTCGCCCGGATGGCTGAGGACAGGAATCGCGCCTCCGGGATTCACCGGGCGGCGCTTTGCCGCCACGACCGACGGCAATCACAACGTCGCGGTTTTCCCGAACCTTGGCTTCAAGTCCCGGCCGGGGATGGCAGCGAGCAGTTCCTGCGTATAGGGGTGCTGCGGATTGTGGATGAGCTCTGCGGCTTGTTTCAGTTCTACGATCTCGCCGCGGCGCATGACTGCGATCCTGTCGCAGACCTGACCTGCCACATGCAGGTCGTGGGTGATGAACAGCATGGTAAGGTCGAGCTTGCCCTTCAGCTCTTCCAGCAGCTTGAGCACCTGTGCCTGGATGGTCACGTCGAGAGCGGAGACGGATTCGTCGGCGATCAGCACGTCGGGCCTGAGGGCAAGGGCGCGCGCCAGCCCGATGCGCTGCCGCTGCCCGCCGGAAAACTCGTGCGGCAACCGGTCGGCCGATTTCGGGTCGAGACCGACGAGTTCGAGCAGGCGCGCGGTTTCGGCAATCGCTTCCGCATGGGATGCGCCATGGGCCAGAGGTCCGTCGGCAATGCTCATGCCGATCTTGCGGCGCGGATTGAGCGACGCGAACGGATCCTGGAAAACCATCTGGATACGCTTGCGCGCATCCCGAAGGCCGGCCGCCCTGAGCGCCGTGAAATCGTCGCCGCCGAGCATGATCCTGCCGCTGTCCGGTTCGACCAGCCGTGTCACCAGCCTTGCGACCGTCGACTTGCCCGAACCGGATTCCCCGATCAGCCCCAGCGTCTCGCCCTTGCGGATCGAGAAGCTGACGTCGTTGACGGCCACGGTACGGCGCTTCTCGCGCAACAGGCCGGCGCCGGAAACATAGGTCTTGCAGAGCTTTTCCGCCGAGAAGGCGACGGGCCGGGAATCCACCGGCACCCGTTCCGGCGGTTCGGAGGACGGCACGGCTGCGAGAAGCGCCTTAGTATAGTCCTGCGTCGGATTGCCCAGCACGTCCTGCGCAACGCCTTGCTCAACCACCATCCCCTTCTGCAGCACGAGCACCCGGTCGGCGATATCCGCCACCACCCCAAAATCATGGGTGATGAAGATGACGGACATGCCACGGCGCTGCTGGATCGCCCGGATGAGCCGTAGGATCTGCGCCTGCGTGGTGACGTCGAGCGCCGTCGTCGGTTCGTCGGCGATCAGGAGCGTGGGCTCCAGCGCAAGGGCCATGGCGATCATCGCGCGCTGGCGCTGGCCACCGGAAAGCTGATGCGGAAAGGAATGGACGATCTGCTCGGGATTGGGCAGGCCCACTTCCTTCGCCAGCTCGATCGCCCTTGAGCGCCGTTCCTCGGGCGTGAGGAGATCATGCGCCTCGAACACCTCGGCGATCTGCTCGCCGATGCGCATCGACGGGTTGAGGGCCGTCATCGGCTCCTGGAAGATCATCGAGATCCGCTTGCCGCGCACGGCGCGAAGTTCGGATTGCGACAGCTTGGCGATGTCGGAGCCTTCAAAGAGGATCTGGCCCCGCTCTACGCCGATCGCCTTGGGCAGCAGCCCCATCACGGCCTGCGCGCACAGCGACTTCCCCGATCCCGACTCGCCGACGATGCAGAGGATTTCCTTCGAGGAGAGATCGAAGCTCAGATCCTGGAGCGCATGGGTCCGGTCGCTGCCCTGCGGCAGCGTCAGTGCCAGGTTCCGGACGGAAAGAACGGGGGGCATGGTCATCGGAAATCTCAATAGCCCAGCGCGATCCCGTCCTTGCGGTGGTCGGACGCCCCCAGAAGAACACCGCGTTCGTGGTCGATATAGATGGCCTGCGCGCCGCCGAGCGGTTCGTCCGCCCATTCCGTGACATGACCGCGCCGTTCCAGGTCCAGCCGAACCTCTTCGGAAATCGTCGGCTCGAGGCTCAGCTTGCCGTTATACCAGAAACTGCGCGGCTGGTCGCTCGCCTGCTGCGGATCGAGATCGCGGTCGAGGATCTGGCTGAGCATATGGGCATGGCCGACGGCCTGGTACTGCCCACCCATCACCCCGAAGCTCATCCGCGTCTTGCCGCCTTCGGCAAGCATGGCCGGGATAATCGTATGGAAGGGCAGCTTGCCCGGGCCGATGGCGTTCGGGTGCCCCTTCTTAACGACGAATCCCGCGCCCCTGTTCTGCAGCAGAACGCCCGATCGGGGCGCATAGATGCCGCTGCCGAAGGCGAAGAAGATGGAATTGATGAGAGAAATGGCGTTGCCGTCCCGGTCGACGACGCTGACGTAGACGGTATCCTTGTGAACCGGGCCATCCCAGTCGAGACACGCCGACGCCTTGTCCAAGCTGATCTGCCGGCGGATCGCCTCGATCGATCTGTCCGAAAGCAGTATGTCGAGATCGGCGGTCATATGGACGGGATCCGCGATGATCTCGTCGCGCTTGGCATAAGCCGCCTTCGAAGCCTCGGCCAGAAGATGGATCCGGTCGGCCTCCGAAAGTTTCGGATCGCGCAGGTCGAAGCCATCGAGAATGCGCGCGATCAACAGCGCTGCAAGCCCCTGCCCGTTCGGCGGGCATTCGAGAAGATCGCGGCCTCGATATTTGACCGAGATCGGACTGGTCTCGAAGCCGGCAAATTCCGCAAAATCGCTTTCCTCGTGAAACCCGCCGAAAGATTGCAGGACCTCGACGATTTCCGCGGCAACCGTGCCCTTGTAGAAGGCGTCGCGCCCGTCCCTGGCGATGCGGCGGAGCGTGGCCGCCAGTGCCGGATTGGTCATCCGCTCGCCGGTGCGGGGCGCCCGTCCGTTCGGCAGGAAATAAGCCGCGGAGGCGGGAAATTTCCCGACACGATCGCCGTAACGCACCCAGTCGAGTTCGACGCGCGGCGTGATGCAGTATCCTTTTTCGGCCGCAGCAATTGCCGGCGCCAGCACCCGTTCCATGTCGAGCCTGCCATAGGCGGAGACAAGGCGGCACCAGGCATCGACGGCGCCGGGCACCGTCACTGCGTGAGGACTGTCGTCGGGGATCGACGTCATGCCCCTGTCGATGAAATAATCGAGCTCGACCTTCTTCGGCGCGCGGCCCGAACCGTTCAGCGACACCGGTTTGCCGCCGGCCGGCGAATAGAGCGCGAAACAATCGCCGCCGATGCCGGTCATATGCGGGTCAATGACCGATTGAAGGGCGACGGCCGCGACTGCAGCGTCGACCGCACTGCCGCCGGCGCGCAGGATATCGACCGCCGCAAGCGTTGCCTGCGGGTGAGAAGTTGCCGCCATGCCCCTGTCCGAAATGGCGACCGATCGGCCCGGCCTGAAGAAATCGCGTGATTGCATTCTGTCCCTACCCTTTATCCATGGCCATCTCGGGTCACCTCTCAGGCGGTCTTGTCCAAAACCGCCGGCTCGCCGCGTCCCGGAATCTCGAAGAGCGTTTCGCGGAACCGTTCCAGCGCAATGGCAATCGCACCATAGAGACCCGCCCGGCTGCCGAGCCTGCTAGTCGTACAGGCAGGAGGTGCCGGCATGCAACGCTTCAGATAGACGCTGACGCGTTCGACCAGTTCCTTGCGTGCGCCGACGCTGCCGCCGAAGATCACCATTTCCGGATCGACCACCGCCGAAATCGCCAGCACCGACGTCGCAAGCACGCGCGCCACCTCGTCGATGACCGTCTGCATCAGCGGATCGCCGGCACGCTCGAACAGTTGCCGCACCGTCAGGCCCGGAGTGCCGCCCAGGGCCTCGTAGCGGCTGCGGATCGCGGCACTGCCGATCGCCGTCTCCAATGCGCCTGCCGCGAAACTGCGGGAATCGAAAGGATCCATGCCGATCGGCAGCGAAGCGATTTCGCCGGCGCCGCCGCGGGCGCCGCGGATGATGCGACCGTCATTGACGATGCCCATGCCGATACCCGTTCCGATCGCCACGAAGACGAAATTGTCGGCGCTCCTGCCGTCACTCAACGATTGCTCGCCCTTAGCGGCGACATTCACGTCATTCTCGAGATAGACATCGAAACCCAATCCGTGCCTGAGCGCCTGCTCGAAGGGATATCCGATAAGGCCCGGAATGTTCGGAAGCATGGTGAGTTGGCGCGTAAGCGGATGAACCGCGCCGGGAATGCCGATGGACCCGCCCCGGACCGCAGCCGGATCGACATCGCCCTGCTCGACCAGGGCATTCTTCATCCGGACGATTTGGGCCAGCAGGCGCTCGCCGCCGCGCGGCTCCGTCGGCTCCATGGCCTCGGCAACGATCTCGCCGCTCAGATCGGCGATCGCGGCGTGAAGCTTCGTGCCGCCGATATCGGCTCCGAAGACGAAAGCCTTCCTGGGCTCGACCTCATAGGCGACGGCGCTCCGTCCCATGCCCCCTTGCGTACGTCCCTGGACCCGCAGCCAGCCCTCGTCTTCCAGATCGCGGACGATTTCCGACATGCTCTGCTTCGACAGACCGGTCAGCCGGGCAAGTTCGGCCCGGGAGATCGGAGCATTCTCGAAGATCGCCCTGAGTACCGCGCGCGAGGTAATTTGTCTGGTCAGAGGGGCGGAGGTGGAAATATCAGTCATGGCACCGAATTCGTCAGATTTGGGAACAAAGTATCGCCTAAAATCCCACCGTCAAGGCATTTTGCATCCATACTCATTGCCATTTTGAACATACACTCAAAACGTTCCAGGAATTAGTTAGGATACTTTACAATAGGCGATTTCCGTGCATCAATGCCGGTTGTATAAATTTCAGGCAGGGAGCGGGTCTCGAAGGCTCTCTTCCGGCCGAGAAGGAGAGGACTATGGGAACGATTTTGAAGATGCTGCTGGGCGCGACTGCGCTCGCGGCGACGCTGGGAACCGCCGATGCCGCTGCTTTGCGCATCGGCATGCAGGATGATCCGGATGCGCTCGATCCGGCCACCGGCGGAACCTATGCCGGGCGCATCGTGTTCGCCGCCCTGTGCGACAAGCTGGTCGATATCAATGCCAATCTCGAAATCGTGCCACAGCTTGCCACCGAGTGGAAGCTGAACGGCACGGGTACCGAGGTGACCTTCACGCTGCGCAGCGGCGTCAACTTCCAGGACGGCACGCCCTTCGACGCTGCCGCCGTGAAATTCAACATCGAGCGCATGAAGTCGATGAGCGATTCCAAGCGCAAGGCCGAACTGGCGCCGGTCGCCTCGGTCGAGGTCGTCGATCCGACCCATGTGACCTTCAAGCTCGCGGAACCCTTCGCGCCGCTTCTGTCGGTCCTGACCGACCGCGCCGGCATGATGGTTTCACCGACGGCCGCCCAGAAGGGCGGCGAATTCGCCGCCGATCCGGTCTGCGCCGGCCCCTACAAGTTCAAGCAGCGCAAGGCCCGCGACGTCATCGTCCTTGAAAAGGATCCGGGCTACTGGAATGCTGCCGAGATCGGTTATGACGAGGTCCAGTACCTCTACATCCCGGACTCCACGGTACGCCTTTCGCGCCTGCAGGCTGGGGATCTCGAAGTTGCGGAGCGCATTTCGCCGACCGACCTTGCCGCCGTCCGCTCCGACAATCGACTGGCCCTCGCTTCGGCGCCTGGCCTTGCCGTATCGCACCTGATGATCAATGTCGGCGACGGCGAAAAGGGTAATACGCCGCTGGGCAAGGATGCCCGCCTGCGCCAGGCGCTGGAGCTTTCGCTCGATCGCAACGTTATCAACCAGGTGGCGTTCAACGGCGAATTCATCCCCGACAACCAGATGATCCCGTCGTCGAGCAGCTTCTACAGCAAGTCGCATCCGATCCCGGCCCGGGATATCGAGAAGGCGAAGGCTTTGATTGCCGAGGTCGGCGGCAGCGCGCCGAAGCTCGAGATCACCTACGAGAATTCGCTGTCCGACGGCCGCGTGGCGCAGATCATCCAGTCGCTCGCAAGCGAAGCCGGCTTCCAGGTCGAACTCCTCCCGCTCGAAACCGCATCCGCGATCGAGCGTTACCTGGCCGGCAATTTCCAGGCCTATATCGGCAACTGGAGTGGCCGCGCCGACCCGGATCCGACGCTTTATTCGTTCTACGGTTCCGACGGCAGCCAGAACGTCAACAAGTATAAGAACCCCGAGATGGACAAGGTTCTGCTGGCCGGCCGCAAGGAAACCGACGACGCCAAGCGCAAGGCGATCTACGACCAGGTTGCGGATATCTACCTCAAGGACCTGCCGACCATTCCACTCTACCATCCGAACTGGTTCTATGCCGCCCAGGCCGATATCCAGGGCGTCAAGGTCTATCCGGACGGCATCCTTCGCCTGACCGGGGTGAAGCCGGCAAAATGATCCGGTAAACGAGACTCGGGCCGGCATCCGGAGATGCCGGCCCGTTGCAAGAGGTGGTTATGTTCCTTTACGTGCTCAGGCGGCTTGCCATCGCCATACCGACGCTTCTGCTCGTCTCGGTCATGGTGTTCGGACTTCTCAAATTCCTTCCCGGCGATCCGGCGCTGGCGCTGGCCGGGGAAGAGCGCGATCCCGCCGTCATCGAGTTCCTGCGCCAGAAATACAGCCTCGACCAGCCGCTTTACATCCAGTACGGCAAATGGCTCGGCGGCATCGTCCAGGGCGATTTCGGCACCTCGATCCGCACGCGCCTGCCGATCGGCGACATGATCGCCGAAAAGCTTCCCGTCACCATCCAGCTCTCGGTCATGGCAATGCTCATCGCTCTGGTGATCGGTCTTCCGGCGGGCATCGTCGCCGCCCTCAGGCGCGGTACTGCGACGGATTACGGAGTAACGATCTTCGGGCTCCTGGGCCTGTCCGTGCCGAGCTTCTGGCTCGGCATCATGCTGATCCTGTTCTTTGCGGTCCGCCTCGGCTGGCTGCCTTCCGGCGGCTATGTCAATTTCCTGCAGTCGCCAATCGACAATCTCGAATATACGCTTCTGCCGAGCCTGGTCCTCGGCACCGCCGCGGCGGCGATCGTCATGCGCCATACCCGCAGCTCGATGCTGCTGGTGCTGAAGCAGGATTACGTCCGCACCGCCCGCGCCAAGGGCTTGAAGGAGCGGATCGTCGTGATCCGCCACGTGCTGCGCAACGGTCTGGTGCCGGTCGTCACCATGAGCACGCTCCACCTCGGCGAACTGCTTTCCGGCGCGGTGCTGACCGAACAGGTCTTCGGCATTCCGGGCTTCGGCAAGATGGTGGTCGACGGCGTCTTCAGTCGCGACTACGCCGTCGTACAGGCCGTCGTCCTGTGCTCTGCGGCGATGTTCCTGCTGATGAACCTGATCGCCGATATCGCCTATGTCATTCTGAGCCCGAGGCTGCGCGGATGAGCACGACCAAAGCCACTCTCATGAGCCCCGCCGCGGCCGGCAGCCGTCCCTCCACGCTCCGGCGCTGCCTCAACCACCCCGGTACGATCATCGGCGGCGGCATCGTGATCTTCTTCGTCCTGGTCGCGATCTTCGCGCCGCTGATCGCGCCTTATGAACCCAACACGTCGAACTGGCTCGCCATCCGCCAAGCGCCCTCGGCCCTCCACTGGTTCGGCACCGACGATCTCGGCCGCGATATCCTCTCGCGCGTCATTTTCGGCGCCCGCGCTTCGCTTCTTGTGGGGCTCGTATCGGTGGCCATCGCCATCGCCGTCGGCGTCCCGCTCGGTTTGATCGCCGGTTATGTCGGCGGCTTTACGGACATGGCGATCTCCCGCTGCACCGACGCGCTGCTGGCCTGCCCCTTCCTGGTGCTTGCGATCGCCTTCGCCGCCTTTCTCGGCGCCAGCCTGCAGAATGCGATGATCGCGATCGGCATTTCGGCGATGCCGATCTTCGTGCGCCTGACGCGCGGTCAGGTGCTCGCCGTCAGGAACGAGGATTATATCGCTGCCGCCCGCCTGCTCGGCGTGCCGAACGTCAAGATCATGCTTGCCTATGTGATGCCGAACGTCCTGGCGCCGATCGTAGTGCAGGCGACGATCACCATGGCGACCGCGGTGCTCGCCGAAGCGAGCCTCGCCTTCCTCGGCCTCGGGCAGCGTCCGCCGGCGCCTTCCTGGGGTACCATGCTCGATGTGGCGCGTCAGTTCCTGACCCAGGCCTCGTGGATGGCCATCTGGCCGGGATTTGCGATCATCACGCTCGTGATGGGCTTCAACCTGCTCGGCGACGGGCTCAACGACGCACTCGATCCGCGCGACGACTAATTCTATCGGGGAGAGAAGAGAATGGCCGGACTGCCGAAGAAGACGCTGCGCGTCGGGTTCGTGGGAAGCGGGTTCATCGCCCACTTTCATCTGAAGTCGATGGTCGGCGTGCGCAATATCGAGATAACCGGCGTCTACAGCCGCAGGCCGGAAAACCGCGAGCGCTTCGTCGGCCAGGTCGAGGCGCTCGGTCTCGGCGACTGCCGCGCGCATGACAGCCTCGAAGCGCTGGTGACAGCCGAAGATGTGGATGCGATCTGGATTCTTTCCCCGAACTACACCCGTCTCGACGTAATGCGTAGCCTGCATGCGGCAATCAAAGCCGGCCGCAGCAAGGTCTTCGCGGTGGCCTGCGAAAAGCCGCTGGCCCGCACGGTCGCCGAAGCCCGCGAAATGCTGCATCTGGCGCAGGATGCCGGCCTCAACCATGGCTACCTCGAAAACCAGGTCTTCTGCACTCCGGTGCTGCGCGGCAAGGAAATCGTCTGGCGCCGCGCCGCTTCGACAACCGGCCGCCCCTATCTCGCCCGGGCGGCGGAAGAACATTCCGGTCCGCACGAACCCTGGTTCTGGCAGGGAGACCGGCAGGGCGGCGGCGTCCTGTCCGACATGATGTGCCACAGCGTCGAAGTGGCCCGCCATCTCCTGACCGCGCCGGGCGCGCCCCGTGGTTCGCTCAAGGTCAAGTCGGTCAACGGAACGGTCGCCAATCTCAAGTGGACGCGGCCGCATTATGCCGATCAGTTAAAGGCCCGCTTCGGTGCGGAAGTCGACTACCGCAACCGTCCGTCCGAGGACTTCGCCCGCGGCACGGTCATCCTGGAGGACCAGGACGGGCAGGAACTGATGATCGAGGCGACCACGTCGTGGGCCTATGTCGGCGCGGGGCTGCGCATCCAGCTGGAACTGCTCGGACCCGAATATGCCCTGGAATACAGCTCCCTCAATACTGGATTGAAGATCTTCATGTCGCGCGAGGTCCGCGGCTCGGAAGGCGAGGATCTGGTCGAAAAGCAGAATGCCGAGCAGGGCCTGATGCCGGTTCTGGAAGATGAAGCCGGCGTTTACGGCTACACGGACGAGAACCGCCATATGGTCGAATGCTTCCGCAAGGGAGAGCGCCCGATGGAGACCTTCGAGGACGGCCTGGCCGTGGTCGAGATCCTGATCGGCCTCTACCGCTCCGCCGAGATCGGCGCGACCGTGACTTTCCCGGCACCGGACCTGGAAGACTATGTTCCGCTCGTGGCGCGCCGGGAGGATCTGCCCTGATCAGCGGCCAGCCGGCCGGCCGGCTGCGGCGCGGAGATAGAGGCTTCGGTTTTCGAAGATATGTTTCACCGCGACGCCGAGTCCTCCCTCCAGGGTGGCCCGGCTGCCGAGCACGCTCGCTTCGACATGCGGCGGATGGGAAGAGCAGCGGACAAGCGCCTTGCGGATCTCCGCAACCAGTTCCTCGCGCATGCCGATGCTGCCCCCGAGGATGATGATCCTGGGATCGAGAATCGCCGAAATCGCAGCGACCGCCGGCGCAAGGATCCGGCCGATCTCGCTGACGGTGACGATGGCCGACGGATCGTCCTGCTCCAGCCCGGCAAAGACATCCCTGACGGTCATGTCGGGCTTGCCGCCCAATCTCTGGTATCGCCGGACCATCGCCACGCTGCGGCGGTACGGCCGATATTGCCGATCGTGCGGCCGCTTTCCCTCAGCCATCCGTCATTTTCGAGCTCGCGGACCACATCGGAAATCGTTTGTTTGGAGAGACCGGTCATCTGCGCGATCCGGGCGCGGGAAATGGTTCCCGATTTCAGGACTGCCTCCATCACCATGTCCATGGAGCCTTGCCTCGCCGGGGAAGGGCCGCTGGTTCTCGGCATGGGCGCTCCTGCTTTCGTCCATGCGCCACACGGAATGGTGGCGCATAGCCTTCCCATTCATCGCCGCTTGGCTTCCCAGGTCAACATAATGTATGAAAATGCCATTTCGTCAACAATATAATACATTATTCGTCTTTATCGTTGACAAATGTAGGAATGTGGTTGCACACTTCTTTTTAGTAAGGGGAGAAGCGATATGACCACAATTGCTGATATAGAAGACGTTCTCACCCGCAGCCCTGCATCCGGCGGCGTCCGCCACGGTCGGATCGCTGGTGACGGCATCACGATGCAGGCCTCGCTGTGGCGGGTCGATCCCGGCGCCGAGGCGTTGATCCGCATTCCGCAGACATCCGACGGTTATTTTTTCGTTCTGACGGGAACGGGGTCGGCCGACGACGGTGCCAGGCCGCAGCCGCTCAAGCCAGCCGTCTTCGCCATCGCCGCCGAGGGCAGCGAGATCAGGATCGCCAATGACGGCGGCGACAGCCTCGATTTTCTCCATATAGTCTCGCCGCCGGCCGGCAGCCGGGCCGTGATCGACGGTTACAAGGGACCGCTGAAACTCGTCCCGGCAGAGACCGTCGGGCTTGCCCACGAGCCTGAGAACAAGAAGAAGCGCGCCTTCTTCGTCGGCCCGAAGGCCATTCCCTCCGGCCGCGCCGAAGGCATGATCGTCCATTATGAAAAAGACACGATCACCCGCCCGCATTTCCACCCGGATGCCGACAGCATCTTCGTGATCCTCGAAGGGGAACTCGAATTCACCAACAATCGCGAGGAAGGCACGATCCGTCCCGGTCAGGCCGTCTTCATCAACCAGGGTCACCGCCACGGCACGCGCGTGACGCCGGGCCACGACCGCGCAGCTTTCCTCGAATTCCATGTGCCGGCCAAATTCCAGACAATCCAGGATCCGTAACGCATCGATCAGTCATCGTCTTCAACGTCACTGTGCAAGGGGAACGAAACAATGTTGAACAAAACATGGCATGGTAGAATTCACGACAGAACGAAGAACGGCATGCGCGCAGCCGCAATGACGCTGGCGTTCAGCACCGCGCTCGCCACACCGCTATTCGCCGCCGACCCGCTGCCGGTCACGATCGGCATGAGCAGCCGCAACTTCCAACCGGGCGTCGCCAATATGTGGATCGGCCAGCCGATCGGTCTGTTCGGGAAGACGCTCGATGCCAAGACCATGGGCACCCAGGGCGGCACCGAGAACCTGCAGCTGATGCTGGCCGGCAAGGTGACGATCAGCACCGGCACCCAGGATATCGTTCTCAACGGTCTGGCCGAAGGGCGCGACATTCCCGCGATCAGCCCCTGCGTTTACCTGCACGGCCTCATCCAGCGCGTCGATGTGATGGATAACAGTCCTATCAAGTCCTACAAGGATCTGGCCGGCAAGAAGATCGGCGTGGAATCGCTTGCCTCCGGGGACGTCGCCGTCATCAAGTTCCTGCTAAAGGGTGAAGGCGTCGATCCCGACGGCGTCACCATCCTCGGCGTCGGCGCCAAGCAGCAGGCCGCCGCCGCCCTGCAATCCGGCCAGGTCGATGCGCTCGTGCTTGCCGATGCCGCCGAATCCGACCTCCTCACCGCCGACGTCGCCCTGAAACAGGTGCCGCTCTCGGACAACCTCAAGAATGCCGCCGTCGGCTTCACCTGGGCGTTCGAGAAGAGCTGGTACGAAGACAACAAGGATGCCGCCGTCGCGCTCATGCAGGGCATGGTGAAATCGCTGATCGTCACCACCCAGAACCCGGAAGCGGCAGTGCGCATCAGCTACCACATGCATCCCGAAGCCCTGCCGGCCGGCGTGCCGCTCGACGAGGCGGTCGCCAACGGCGTCCGCGCCATCAAGGTCCGCGCGCCGCTCGTCACCGTCGACCGTTCCAAGGGCGAGAAGTGGTGCAACTTCACCGAGGCCCAGTGGAAGGGTTATGTCGATATGCTGGGCTTGACCGGCAAGGTCGACCCGATGAAGTTCTATACACCCGAGCTTGTCGAGAAGATCAACGATTTCGACGAACAGGCGCTCCGCAAATGGGCCGACGAACTGCAGGTGCCGGTGGACGATGCCGCGTACAACAAGTGGGTTTCGGAACTGAAGGTACCGTGATGAGCACGTCCACGATCGTGGGTTCCCCTGCTCCGGAAGCGACCGCAAGGACCGCTATCCGGGTCAGGGATCTGGACAAGACCTACAGCTCGCATCGGGAAGGGGCCGTCAACGCGCTGACCGCCATCAATTTCGAGGCCAGGGAGGGCGAGTTCATCTGCGTGGTGGGGCCTTCGGGCTGTGGCAAATCCACGCTTTTGAAGATCATAGCCGGCATCGTCTCGGCAACGGCGGGCGAACTCACCATCAATGGAGCAGCGCCCACCGACGCCGCGACCAGGATCGGTCTCGTCTTCCAGGCCCCGGTGCTGCTGCCCTGGCGCACGGTGCTCGAAAACACGTTGCTGCCGGCCGATGTTTACGGCCTCGACCGGAAGGCATCCGAGAAGCGGGCTCTCGATCTGCTCAAGATGGCGGGGCTCGACGGTTTTGCGCATTCCTACCCTTCCGAACTCAGCGGCGGAATGCAGCAACGCTGCTCGATCACCCGCGCGCTGCTTCCCGATCCGGCCCTGCTTCTGATGGACGAACCGTTCGGCGCGCTCGATGCGATGACCCGAGATACGATGAACCTCGAACTGCAACGCATCTGGCTCGAAAGCCACAAGACGGTGTTCTTGATCACCCATTCCATTCCTGAGGCGGTCTTCCTCGCCGACCGGGTACTGGTCATGAGCCCCCGGCCGGGCCGCATCCTCGACGAGGTAAAGATCAATCTTTCCCGCCCGCGGGACCTGGATGTGACCCTGACGCCGGAATTCGCGGCCGCCGTGAAGCGCATACGCCGCCATCTCGGCCTCGGGGAAAGGGAGCGGCCCTATGCCGACTGACGCGATAGCAACGCCCGCCGCCGATCCGGTACCGGCAGCGCACGCCGTGCGGCCGCACCGGGTACGAAACTTCCTCGATCGGCATATCGCGCCGGTCTCTTTCGTCATTCTGTTGATATTGCTCGAAATATTCATCCGCTACGCCAGGATACCGGAATATATCCTGCCGGCGCCGAGCAAGATCATCTGGGCTCTCTATGCGGGTTTCGCGACGCCGTTGCACTCCTATAACGGCTTCTACGTACATCTTGCCGCAACCGGCATTTCCGCCGGCTCCTCATTTGTCGGCGGCGCGCTCCTCGGCATAGCGATGGGAGCCCTGGTCGTGCGCTCGGCTTTCGCCATGCGCCTTTTCTATCCTTACATCATTTCCCTGCAGAGTGTGCCGAAAGTCGCGCTGGCACCGCTCTTTACCGTCTGGTTCGGCCTGGGTTTCGAATCCAAGGTCATTCTCGGCATCCTGCTCACCTTCTTCCCGGTTCTCGTCAACACCGCCGCCGGCCTTGCTGGCGTCGACCGCGACCGGTTGGAACTGATGGCCAGCATGAAGGCGACCCCCTGGCAGACATTCCGCCTGGTCCAGCTTCCGAGCGCCCTTCCCTTCGTTTTTGCCGGCCTGGAACTTGCAGCGATTTCTGCAATTCTCGGCGCCGTGGTCGGGGAGTTCGTGGGAGGCGAGGCCGGCATGGGCGTGCTGATCCTCAACCGCAACGCGTCGCTCGACATTCCCGGCTCCATGGCCGCGCTCGTCGTGTTGGCGATCATCGGCATCGCTGTCCAGAAGCTTATCGCCTATATCCGTCGCCGGGCGCTGTTCTGGTCTCCCGGAAGCAAGGGCGCAGAAGGCCTTTGATCGGCAGCCGTTCCGTTTGATCACCTTTTCCTCGCAACGGAGGCGCGGGCTTGACCGTCTTCGACATGAATGCCGCCGCGCTTGCCGACTATCACGGCAGCGTCACCCGGCCCGACGATTTTGACGATTTCTGGTCCGCGACGCTGTTGCAGGCGAGGCGCTTTCCATCCGCGGCGTCATTCAGGCTCCATGACGCAGGGCTTTCCCTAGTGGATGTCCATGACGTGACATTCGCCGGTTATGACGGTCACCCCATCCGCGGCTGGCTGATCACTCCCGCGAGGCCGCGAGGCAGGCTGGCGCTGGTGATCCGCTACGTCGGTTATGGCGGCGGGCGCGGATTTCCACATGAACATCTCATCTGGCCGGCCGCCGGCCGTGCCTATTTCGTCATGGATACGCGCGGCCAGGGAAGCGGTTGGGCGACCGGCGACACGCCGGATCCGGCAGGATCCGATCCCGCTCATCCGGGTTTCATGACGCGCGGGATCCTGAGCCGCGAGACTTATTATTACCGCCGCCTCATCACCGATGCGGTGCGGGCCGTCGATGCGATGCTCGAACACCCGCTGATCGACCGGCAATGCATCGCGCTCTATGGCGGCAGCCAGGGTGCGGGCGTAGCGCTGGCAACGGCGGCGTTGCATCCGGCAGTCAGGGCGGTGATGGCCGACGTGCCGTTCCTCTCCGACTTTCCGCGCGCGGTTCGGCTGGCGCCGAAAGAGCCCTACCAGGAGATTTCGCGTTATCTTTCGATCCATCGCGACAAGCTTGCGACCGTGTTCGAGACGTTGCGTTATTTCGATTGCGTCTGCTTTGCGCCCCGGGTCACGGCACCGGTGCTGATGTCGGTTGCGAACATGGACCTCGTCTGCCCGCCATCGACCGTGCATGCGGCCTACAACATGCTTGCAAGCAGCGACAAGACGCTGCTCGACTATGCCTTCAATGATCACGAAGGCGGCGGCCCTTTCCAGCAACTCGCGCAATTGCGCTGGCTGGCCGAGCGTTTCCCTGCCTGACGGCCGCCCTCAGGCGGCCGCTTTACCGATCGTCACCGACAGTTCGCCGAGGCGCTCGATCGTGCCAACGATATGCTGTCCGGACGTAACCGCACCGACGCCGCTCGGCGTTCCGGTCAGGATGATATCGCCGGCTTCGAGCGAGAAGTAGCGCGACAGGTTGGCGATGATTTCCGGGGTCTTCCAGATCATCATCGACAGGTCCGCATCCTGCCGCACCGTGCCGTCGACGCTGAGCCTGATCGCGCCGGTATCCACATGGCCGACCTGGCCCACCGGATAGATCTTGCCGACCGGGCAGGACCGGTCGAAGGCTTTGCCGAGCTCCCAGGGCTGATTTGGGCGATCCGACTGGCCATCGACGCTGCGGCGGGTCATGTCGAGGCCGATGCCGTAGCCGTAGACGTGATCCAGTGCCTTCTCGACCGGAATGTTGTAGCCGCCCGATTTCATCGCGACGACCAGCTCCAGTTCGTAATGATAATTGCTGGTCATGGTCGGATAGTCGAGGACGGCACCGTCCTGTTCGATACTGTCGGTGGGCTTCTGGAAGACGATCGGGAAATCCAGCTTTTCGTCCCCTCCCATCTCGCGCACATGCGCCACGTAGTTGCGGCCGATGCAGTAAATCCGGCGTACGGGATAACGATCCGGCTGGCCATTGACCGGCAGGCTTGGACGTTCCTCGACGCTGACGACGAAATTAGAGCTATGGTCCATCGGAATCCCTCAATTGCTAGGCCCTGGTTATGGAATGTGCATATATGGCCGCCGTCGTATTTTCAATATTATTTTGACTTATATATAAAAATCATACATTATTTTTGCACCTGATTGAAAAACGGATACTTGTTAATGAAACCACGGCTTCGGACAAATTATCCGAACGGAATATCCCCAGCTTGACACGCTTCGCTGGTTCTCGCTTATCCTCGCAACATCCGCAGGTGCGGTTCGTCGAGCCGAGCGGCGCAGGGGACGGCAAGGCCGCATGCCGGATGAGGGAAGTTGCTTGAACCAGAAACTTGAAAAAGCCACCACGGCGACGCTCGCCTACGACCGGCTCCGCCACGACATCATGCATGGCGATCTCCATCCCGGCCAGAAACTCGCGATCGACGACATTGCCGAGCGTTACGGCGTCGGCACCAACCCGGTGCGCGAAGCGCTCAACCGTCTCTCTTCGCAGCGGCTGGTCGACCGCCACGACCAGCGTGGCTTCTTCGTCCCCCAGATCAGCATCGAAGCCTGGCGGGAACTGGTCAAGACGCGCTGCTGGCTGGAGCCGATGGCGCTGGAACAGTCCATGCTCAACCGCACCGTCGCCTGGGAGGAAGAGATCGTCCTCGCCCTTCACCGTCTCTCCCGATCCCCATGGACGGAGGAAGATCCGGACATGGACAAACGCGCCCAATTCGAGGGGCACCACCGCGCCTTTCACATGGCTCTTATCGGCAATTGTGGCTCCTCGTGGATGCTGCAGTTCTGCGAGGTGCTGATGGACCACGCGCAGCGCTACATCTACATCTCCGCTGGCGCCGCCTATCCGCGGCGCCAGGGCGGGGCCGAACATCGGGAAATCGCCGACGCGGCCCTGGATGGCGACATTGCCGAGGCAAAAAAACGACTGATCGCGCATTACACCCGTACGCTCGAATATATCGAACGGGAAATCGAGAACTAAGCCCCGGACGAAATCGGTGCGGCACGAGCTTTGTCCGGATCGCGCTGATCGACCCCGATAGCTTGAGGCGATGCCGCGCGGATGCATCACCCGCCGCGCGAGCGGGTGATGGCGTGGATCATGAACCAGTTGCGGTAGGCGACCCGCTTCCGGGCTTCTGTCCCATGAAAGTGGAAACCAAGGCCTGCTGCCAGCGGGAGATCGGCCCGGCGGATCGACAGGACCCGGCACCACGGCGTCGTTGCCTGTTCGGCACCGAGCCCGCCGTTCCGACCGGAATCGCGGCGACGGCCTTTCCGACCGGTAGGTTCAAGCCTGTCCCTCAGCTCTTCTTCACGCCCTGGAGGCGGATCAGCCCATCCGGATTGGGGACGAAGCCGTCGACATTGCTGCGCGCCGCCCAGATAGACTTGTAATGATAGAGAATGACTTGCGGCACGTCCGTCAGGTAGATGCCCACCGCCTGTGCATAGAGTTTCTTCCGCTCCTCGTCATTGGTCGTCTGACGGGCTTCTGCGAGAACCTTGTCGAGGTCGGGGCTGCAATATTGTCCGCGGTTCAGGAAACCGTCGCAGGCGTCCCACGGACTGATGTTGCCGTCCGGATCCGGCCGCCCGCTCCAGATCGAGACCGTCGCCTGGAACTTGCCGTCATCCGAATTGGCAGCCAGCGTGGAAGCTTCCAGCGTCACGATCTTCATGTCGAAACCAGCTTCCGCGACCATCGCCTGGATCATCTGCACGAGCTGCCCCAGAACCGGGCTGTTGGAGACGCCGAGCGTGAAGGACGGATGCGGAATACCGGCCTCCTCCAGCAGCGCCTTGGCCTTGGCCACGTCGCGCGCCGGCACCGGATGGCTGTTGTCGTAGAAGGTGGTGCCGACCGCTTCCGCCTGGTTGCCGGGCACGAATAGCCCGTCATAGACCACCTGGTTGAGCGCGTCCCGGTCGATCGCAAGCTCGAAGGCCCGGCGCACCCGCACATCCTTGCCGGCCGGATTGTTGGAATCCGGGCCGTGGTTCAGGTTGAAGGCGATGAGGTCGAAAGCCGTCGACAGACCGTCGATCACCTTGAGGTTCTCGTCGCCCTTCACCGTGCCGATATCGGTCGGCGAGAGGCGTTCGATCAGGTCCAGGTCACCCGAACGCAGGCTCAAGAGCCTGACGGCGTCGTCTGGAATGATGCGGTAGTTCACCGTGTCGACGAAGATCGCATCCTTGTTCCAGTACTTGTCGAAGCGCTTCAGTAGGATATGGTCCTGCGCCAGGCGCTCGACGAATTCGAACGGGCCGGCGCAAACCGGATGGCTGCCGATATCGTCGCCCGCCTTGGCGAGCGCGGCCGGCGACAGGATCATGCCGGCGCGGTCGGTCAGCACGCTCAAGAGCGGCGCGTAGGGAGCGGTGAGATTGACCTTGATTGTCAGCGGATCGACCACCTCCACACTCTTGACCGGCTTGAGCTCCGCCTTGCGCTTGGAAATCGGCGCGGTGCGATAGCGCTCCAGGTTGACCTTGACCGCATCGGCATCCATCGGCGTGCCGTCCTGGAATAGGACATGGTCGCGGAGCTTCAGGGTGAGCGACAGATTGTCGGATGACCAGGCCCATCCCGTCGCGAGTTGCGGTCGGTATTTCCCCTCCGGCGTCGTGTCGATCAGTTTGTCGCACAACGCCGAAAAGACCACCCTGCCTGCAACCGAGCCGCCGGTGGCAGGATCCAGTGCATCGGGATCGGATCGCAGGCCGATACGCAGATCCGCGGCCGAACCGGACGAGGCCGCAAGCAATGCGGCAAAAAAGGCGGAGATCACATACATGTATTGCCGGCCAGTCAATAAGGTCATGATATTCCCTCACTTTTAACGGCGCGCGTGGCTGCGTTGCGGCCATCGTGCCCAAGGTTGAACTATTCGGAGAACAGCAATGCACGACATCGGGCGGCGCCCGATTGATGAGCCGGCAGGATCACATGATCGACGAGAGCATTCTTGCCGGCCGATTGCGCCTCTTCGGCGTCAGGGCGCTGTCAAAGGCAGTGTCCGGCGAAGCCGGGAGGAATGGTCTCCCGCCGGCTTCGTCCATCTCGGTCGTCCTGTCGCCTATCCCTTGAGCCCTTTAAGCACCAGGTTGAAGTAGACACGGCCGTCGGCGCGCGCCTCGTAGTTCAGGCGCTTCGAGACCCCGTAAAAGGTCGGTTCCGTGAACATCCAGATGACCGGCGCCTGCTCGGCCACATAGGCCTGGGCGGCGTTGCACATTTCCTTCCACTTCGCCTGATCGAACTCTTCGTTGAAGGCCTTGAACATCTGCTCGAACTTGTCGTCGGCCCAGCTCATGCGGTTCGAGCCGGAATCCTTCGCCACCAGCAGGAGGTCGCCCTGGCAGGTGTAGTCGGGGCCGGAGGAGCTGTTCATCAGGTCGCGGTAGCCCGCCCCCTGCTTGGCGCGCATCTGGGCGCTGACCGCATTGTCGACAACCCGGAGGTCGGCGATCTCGATACCGACTTCCTTCCAGGAATCGGCCATGACCTGGGCGATTTCCTTGTCCATCAGGTAGGAGCCGTTTGTGGTGTCGAAGTTCAGCGAGAGCCTGACGCCGTCCTTGACGCGGATGCCGTCAGGGCCCGGGACCCAGCCGGCGGCGGTCAGCAGTTCCTTCGCCTTTTCGGGATTGTAGGCATAAGGCTTCAGCGCCGTATCCTGATAGGGCGAGTTGACGAGGTCGATCGAGCATTGCGCCATGCCGCCGAGAAGGACGTTCGCGATCTCCTCGCAATTGACCGCATAGTTCATCGCCTGGCGGACACGGACATCCGCAAGGGCCGGATGGCGGCCTTGCTTGATCGCGATGAAAAGGCGGCGATAGCTGGGCGCCACGATCACGTTGGCCCCGGCGCTTTCGAGATCCGCCTTGAGATCGGCCGGCACGCCGACCATCAGGTCGGCAGAACCGGCCTTGAGTTCGCTGATGCGGGTCGCGACTTCCGGCACGGCCTTGACGATGACGTCCTCGACCGGCGGCTTGCCCAGCCGGTATTTGTCGAACGCTTTCAGCACGAGGCCTTCGCCCGGCTTATAGGAGACGAACTTGTATCCGCCGACGCCGACCGGCGCGAAAGCGACCTTCTCCGGCGAATTTTCCGAATAGTATTTCGGCGGCAGGATGGAAAGCTCCGGGTTGACCATATGCGAGGTGATGATCGGATCCGGCACCGTCATCACCAGCTTCACGGTCAGGTCGTCGACCTTTTCCATGTGGTCGTATTTCAGCGCGCCGAGCGCGAAAGTCAGGTCGCCCTGGCCCGCGGCGAACAGCTTCTTGGCACGGTCGAAGGTAAAGACGACCGCGTCCGCATTGACAGGCTCGCCGTTGTGGAACACCAGGCCGGGCCGGATCTTGATCTCCCAGTTCAGCGGGTCGATCATCTTGATCGATTCCGCCACCGCCGGAACCACCTCGCCGGCATTGTCGAGACGGAACAGCGTCTCGTGGATCGACAGGATGACATTGGCGTCGGCCTGGGTGAACATCGGATCGAGGCTTACCGGTTCGGCATTGTTGAGAATGACCACCGGCTTATCTGCGGCCATCGCCGGTGCCCCGACCAGGCTTCCCAAGGCCAGGCCGAAAGCGAGAATGGACGTTCGGAAGAGATGCATCGATTTCATGTCTGTTCTCCTTCTGGATTTTTTGAGATGTCGGCATTTGCTGCTCTTCTGATTGGTCTTGCATGGCCGCGGGGCTGAGAGCGGCTACAGGAGGTTCTTCAGCCTCGGGTCGAGATAGTCCCTCAGCCAGTCGCCGAGGATGTTGATGGACAGCACGGTCAGCGAGATGGCCAGACCGGCCGGGATGGTGAGCCAGTCCGCGACGCCGATATACTGGCGCCCGTCGGCCAGCATCGTGCCCCAGCTCGGCACGCTCGGCGGCACGCCGACGCCGAGGAAGCTGAGCGATGCTTCGGCCACGATGTTGCTGGCGACCGTGAAGCTCGCGATGACGATCACCGGGCTCCAGATGTTCGGCAGGATATGCTGGAAGATGATGCGCCACTGCCGTTCGCCGGTGGCACGCGCGGCAAGCACGAACTCGTCGTTCTTCAGCGACAGGACCTGGCTCCGGACGATCCGCCCGTACTGGACCCAGCCGGTGAGCCCGAGCACGAGGATCAGCTTGTCCAGGCCGCTGCCCAGCACCGCCATGATGGTGAGCGCCAGAAGGATGGTCGGGAAGGACAGCTGGACATCGCAGATCCGCATGAAGATATCGTCGATCAGACCGCCGAAATAACCGGACAGCAGACCGACGAGCAGCCCGATCGTGCCCGAGATCACCACCGCCGAGAGACCGACCGTCAGCGACACCCGCGCGCCGTAGATGATACGGCTGAGCACGTCGCGTCCGAGCGCGTCGGTGCCGAGCCAGAACGTCGTGCCCGCACCGTTCATGTAGCCCGGCGGCTTCAACCGCTGGATCAGCTTGATGGCGAAGGGATCGGTGGGCGAAATCCAGGGAGCGGCCACTGCCGCGACCAGGACCACCAGGAAGATGACGGCGCTGATCGTCGCGGCCTTACTGCGCAACAGACGCGGGAGGAACCGGTTGCTTCTGGAAGCCGGAGTCGTTGCCGCCGGCTGTGGGGCGTCCGGTGCGCTGGAAGCGGCGAGCTGATTTTCCGACGTCGGATCGATCTCGGTCATGAGCCGTACCTGATACGGGGATCGATCAGAGAATAGGTCAGATCGATCAGGAGATTCACGGCCGCGAAGATCAGCGCCAACATGATCACGCCCGCTTGGACCACATAGAAATCCTTGGAGCCGATCGCCGAGACGATCTCGCGGCCCACCCCGGGCCAGCCGAAGATCGTTTCGGTGATGACCGATCCGCCGAGCAAAAAGCCGAGTTCAAGGCCGATCGAGGTGACGATCGGCAGCAGCGAGTTACGCAGCACATGGGCGTAGACGACCCGCGTTTCGGATATGCCCTTGGCCCGCGCGGTGCGGACGAAGTCGCGCTGCATGAAGTCGAGCATCGAGGAGCGGGTGAGGCGCATGTTGCGGGCGATCGGGAAGGCCGCGAGCGTGATCCCCGGCATGACGAGATGCTGCCATGTGCCGCTGCCCGAGATCGGCAGCCATTTCAGATAGACCCCGAAGAACAGGATGAGCAGTATCCCCAGCCAGAAACTCGGGATCGACTGGCCGACGAGCGCCAGTACGGTCGCGATATGGTCGAGCGGCTTGTGCGGCCGGATCGCCGACAGGACCCCGAGCGGTATGGAGATCACCAGCGACAGGACGAAGGCGAAGGAAGCCAGCTGGATCGTCGCCGGCAGCTTGTCGGTGATGACCTCGTAGGCCGGCTGATGGCGAATGAAGGAGTAACCGAAATCCCCCTGCAGGGCATTGCCCACGAAGCTCGCATATTGCACGTACCAGGGCCGATCGAAGCCCATCTTGACGCGGAATTCCTCGATCTGGGCCACCGTCATCCGATCGGTGGCATCCCCCAGGATGATCTCGGCCGGATCGCCGGTCATGAACAGCATGCCGAACGCCACGACGCTGACGCCAAAGACCACGATCAGCGACTGCAGCAGGCGGCGAACAATGTAGCGCATCGCTGGTTACCTCCTGCCGGAACGCCGGCGCTTCGAAATCAGGCGAAATGACATGCGACCCAATGCCCTGTTCTGGCTTCGCGGAATTCCGGCTCGACGCTGCGGCAATGCTCGGCTGCGATCGGACAGCGCGAACTGAAACGGCACCCAGCCGGCGGATTGGCGGGGCTCGGCGGATCGCCGGAAAGCAGCGTCCGCTGGCGACGGCGCTCGAGCGGCGGATCCGGGATCGGAATGGCCGACAAGAGCGCCTTGGTATAGGGATGCAACGGGTTGTCGTAGAGCTCGTCGCTGGACGATAGTTCCATCATCTTGCCGAGATACATCACCCCGACGCGCGTCGAGAGATAGCGCACCATGCTGAGGTCGTGGGCGATGAACAGATAGGTCAGCCCCAGCTCTTCGCGCAGTTGTTCGAGCAGGTTGACGATCTGCGCCTGGATCGACACGTCGAGCGCCGAGATCGGCTCGTCGCAGACGATGAAATCCGGCGATGTCGCAAGCGCCCGCGCGATCCCGATGCGCTGGCGCTGGCCGCCTGAGAATTCATGCGGAAAGCGGTCCCGGAAGCCGACATTGAGGCCGACCTTCTGCATGATGTCGGCGACAAGCTCCCTCTCCTCGCGCGCGGTCTTTACCAGCCCGTGGGTGCGCAGCGGCCGGGCGATGATCTCGCCGACCCGCATCTGCGGATTGAGCGAGGCATAGGGATCCTGGAAGATCATCTGCATGTGCCGGCGGGTGCGGCGCACGCCCTCGACACCCTGGCTTGCGAGATCGACACCGCGGAAGACGACCTGGCCGGAGGTCGGTTCGTAAAGGCGCAGGATCGCCCGGCCGGTCGTGCTCTTGCCGCAGCCACTCTCGCCGACGAGGCCGAGCGTCTCGCCCTTCATGATGTCGAAGCTCACCCCGTCCACGGCCTTCACGGCGCCGACCGTGCGGTTCAACAGGCCCGCGCGAATGGGAAAGTGCACCTTCAGGTCTTCGACACGGACGAGGACGTTGTCGCTCATGTCCGCCCCCCTGCAAGCGACTGCGCGTGCCAGCACGCCACGCTGTGGCGGGATGCGATTTCTGTGACGGGGGGATTTTCCTGGCGGCAGATCTGCGTCGCAAAGCTGCAGCGTGGCACGAAAGGACAGCCTTTCTGCGGGCCGAGGAGATTGGGCGGCAGGCCGCCGATCGCCTGCAGCCGAGTCTTCTGGCGTGCATCGAGCCGCGGAAGCGAATTCAGGAGGCCGATCGTGTAGGGATGCGCGGGATGCGCGTAGAGGTCGTCGACCGGGGCCTTTTCCACGATATGACCTGCATACATGACAGCAACGGTATCGGCGAGGCGGGCAACCACACCGAGATCGTGGGAGATCCAGATCACCGCGGTGCCGAGTTCTTCCTGCAGCCGCTTGACCAGCTCGACGATCTGCGCCTGGATCGTCACGTCGAGCGCCGTGGTCGGCTCGTCGGCGATGATCAGCTGCGGCGAGCAGGAAAGCGCGATCGCTATCATCACCCGCTGACGCATGCCGCCGGAAAACTGGTGCGGATAATCGTCGAGTCGTTTGGCCGGCGTCGGAATGCCGACCATGCCGAGGAGATCGGCCGCCTTCGCCCGCGCCTGCCGCCGCGTCAGGTTTTCGTGAGCGTGAATGTTTTCCGTGATCTGCGCCCCGATCCGCATGACGGGATTGAGCGACGTCATCGGGTCCTGGAAGATGACGGAGATCGCCTCGCCGCGCAGCTTGCGGAGCGCCCGGTCGTCGAGCTTGAGGAGGTCTATGCCGTTGAACAGGATCTCGCCGCCGACGATGCGGCCTGGCGGCGACGGTATAAGCCTCAGGATGGAAAGCACGCCGACGGTCTTGCCGCTGCCGCTTTCCCCGACGATCGCCAGGCATTCGCCCCTGTCCACGGAGTAGGAGATTCCGTTGAGGGCGTTCACGGTGCCGTCGGCGGTGTAGAATTTCGTCTCCAGGTCCCGGACGTCCAGGAGCCGTCTTGCGACATCTGCCTCGGTATCGGCCCCTCCGCCGATATCCTCCTGCGCGCCGCCCCGATGTCTCCTCCGCACGGTATCCGCAATAGACATCGGGGACAGGGCGTCGATCATGCGGCGACCGCTTTCAGCCGATCGAGGTTCGGCGCTCCTATCGGCCTTACCCGGTGGCGAAAGATCGAAGCCGTGTCGTCTGCGCTCATCATGTCCGCCTCTTTGTGGAATGCCGACTCCCGTCAAACCGCGTGCAGTCGATGAAAGCCAGCTTCGGTGATCAAATGATATAGAGAGTCTGAAGCCTGAAGAATATGCAAAATATCGAAGTGCGCAATTTATCGGCAAACGAAGAACGGGAGCCTAGTAGCCCCGCGTTCTGTCGTAGAGGTTCACCAGCGGCTCCCTCCTGGAGAACCGGCCGAGATTGTCGAGGAAGATGTCGATGATCCGCCTGTTCTCGGCCTCCACGGTGCTGGCCGAATGGGGCGAGATCAGAACGTTAGGCAGGTCCCAGAGGGGGCTTTCCTTCGGCAGTGGCTCGACCTCGAAGACGTCCAGCGCCGCGCCCCTGAGATGGCCGGAGGAAAGCGCATCGATCATCGCCGCCTCGTTGACCACCTGGCCGCGGGAAATGTTGATGACGACCGCGCCGGGCTTCAGCGCCCTGATTTCCGCCGTATCGATCAGGCGGCGCGTCTCGTCCGTCAACGGGCAGGCGAGAACGAGCGCATCGACTTCCGGCAGAACGCTGCGGATCTCCCGCTGGTCGACCAGGCGGCTGACGCCTTCCGGTGCCTCCATGCCGGAGCGGCGGCGCGTGCCCCAGACCTCGAGGCCGAAGCGGGCGCAATCGGCGGCAACCGCGGCCCCGAGCGAACCGAGGCCGACGACCAGGACCCTCGCCCCTTCCAACCCGCGGGCGGTATAACGCTGGAAGCGATGCTGTGCCTTTTCCGCGTTGAGATACGGAACGTCCCGGAAGAAATAGAGAAGGCCGAGCATCGTGAACTCGGCAAGGGGGCGCGCATGGACGCCGGACGCCGTGGTGAAGGCGATATCGCTCTTGTCGAGCCCGGTGCGCCTGAGATATTCGCCTATGCCCGAACTCGTCGCCTGGACCCAGCGCAGTTTCGGCGCGTTAACCGGCATGTTGGCGGCATCCGCGCGGTCGAAGTCGAAGAGGATATCGGCACGCTTCAGCAGGGCCGACCATCTCGCCTTCTGCTCCTCGTCCAGCGTCAGCGGCACACCATGATGATCGGCGACATAACGCGGCTTCGCCAGCAGATCGGGCTCATGGATCACCTCGAAGCGATCCGGATCGAAGGCCCTGATCCGCGCGACATGCTCATCCTCCAACGGCGATGCAATCAAGATGGTCAGCTTACTCGCATCGTCGTGTGCGGCGCTCATTCGTCCCTCGCTCGGCTCTTCACGAATGCCAGTATTTTCCGGAGGGCTCTTGAAAGTAAACCTATCTTCTTGCAGCATCAGACGAAAGAAATTCCATCGTGCGGGACGCCAGGAGTTCATCCGCCGGCAGTTCGATATGCGGTAAACATGGATACGCGATTTCTCCAAAGCTTTGTGGCGGTTGTGGAATACGGTTCCATCGCCGAGGCCGGCAGGCGACTCAACCTCACATCCGCGGGCGTCGCACAACGGGTCCGCGCTCTCGAAGCAGAGCTGGAGACGGCTCTCGTTCGGCGGGTCGGCCGCCGGGTGCATCCCACGGAGGCAGGACGAGCGGTCTTCGAGCGGGCCCGCGAAGTCCTCCAAGGCGTGCGCAGACTGAAGGATGTCGCGACTATCGACGCGCTGGCGGGGGAATTGCGTCTCGGCGCCGTATCGACCGCGATGACCGGCATATTGCCGGCGATCGTCAGCAAGATCACAATCCGGCATCCCAATTTCAGCATCTATGTCGTGCCCGGCACGTCGATGGATCTCTATAAGCGTGTCGTGGAGGGCGAACTGGATGCCGCGATCCTCGTCGAACCGCCGTTCCGCATTCTCAAGAGCTGCGACTGGCACCTGATGCGCCGCGAACCGCTGATGTTGATCGGTTCGGAAGCGATCGACATCGAAGACCCTGTCCGCATTCTTTCGAGCCACCCCTTCATCCGCTATGACCGAAACCATTGGGGCGGCCGTCTCGGCGAGGAATATCTCCGCGACATCAACGTCAAGCCGAAGGATCGTTTCGAGCTTGACGCGCTGGAGGCGATCGCCGTGATGGTCGATCGGGGCCTCGGCGTCTCGCTGGTTCCTGACTGGGCGCCCCCTTGGCCCGAAGGATTGCGGATCGCAAAGAAAATAATCTCTCACAGCGCCTATATCAGGCACATTGGCCTCATCTGGGCTCGAACCAGCAGCCGTCTTAGGCTAATCGAGGCTTTTCTGGACCAGGCGAGATAGCGATACGCCTCCCTGGCGTTCAAACCGGCCTGGGTAGGCAGCGTGGTATTCCCGAGTCCGGAAAGGCAAAAAGCCCTTGGGGCCTTTTTATGTATCGCGGGAAGTTTTTGGTTGTGGGGCCTAGCAACACCCGATTCGACCGGTTGGTCGAGCAGCAAGCTCCGAAGCCTGCCGCATAAACGGCTAGCAGCTGACTTGATGGGAAGCGAACCATCAAATTCTTACCGACCCGCACCAATCGCATTGACGCCTTCCTGCTGGTAGCGCCTTGCCCCTCAAGAATACAAAGCATGTCGTAACCGCCAAGCCGGGGAAACCGGACTGGGTGGGATTCGAAGCTGGATATCTTGAACGCGCAGACCCCGGCATCCGCCAGCGACTGCATCTCTCCATTCCCTGCCCCGGCACGACCGTTCCGTAGAGGGCGACTCGCGGCCTGATGCTTCCATCTGTTTAAGCGACCTGAACAACCGCCTCGATCTCAACGGGAATTCCGCTCGGCAGAGAGCCGGCTCCCATGGCCGTACGGGCATGCATACCGTTTTCGCCGAAGACATCGAAGAAGAGGTTGGAACAGCCGTCGATCACAAAAGGATGGCTGGTGAATTCCGGAACGGCATTCACCAAGCCGAGAACCTTCACGATCCGTCCAACCCTGTCGATGCTACCAAGCGTTGCCTGCATGACCGACAGGAGGTTGAGTCCGACCGTGCGGGCAAAACTCTGCGCCTCCTCTGCCGTGAAATCGCGCCCCACCACACCGATATAGGGTTTACCGTCCGGCCCGAGCGGTGCAAGCCCGGACAGGAAAAGCAAGCCGCCGGCTTCCACCGCCGGCAGGAAGCGCCCGACCGGCGCGGGCGGTGGCGGCAGGATGACGCCGCGTTCCGAAAGGCGTTGCGAAGGGCTCACGTTATTTCAGGTCCGAGAACGCAGTCGCCACGAAGAGCTCCGATTGGAGATTGATCAGCTTGGCTGAACCTCCCGGCGGTGGCCAGATGCCTTCCTTGCTTGCCTGGGCGCGGGCGGCCATGCGCGCTTCGATGGTGGCGTAAGGCCAGATATGCACCATCTTCTGCGGGCCTTCCTCAATGGAGGCCATGTTGGTCAGCAGCGGTGACATCTCATGACGTCGGTCGATGATCTTCGCCCAGGCCTCTTCCGTTTCAGGCAGGCCGTAGGGAGCAAGCGTATAGGTCCGGAACTCGTAGAAAGGACCATAGGTGCCCGGCACGATCGGCCTGGCGAAGGAAAGTGGCTTGAAGGCGGTACTGTTGACGCCGCCGAGATACTGACCGATGCCGTACGGGTCCTGCTCCTTCATCAGTCGTACCCGCTCGTCGGCCAGTGCCTCGACTGAATCATAAGAGGTCAGGAAAGCGAAACGGTTCAGTGTGCCGAACTCGCAGGCGAAGGCGCCGAGCGAGGTGCCCGTGGCCGAGAACTGCTTGTAGGTCTGGGGCAGGATCGACATCACCGCGCCGAGAGTATTGGGGAGTAGCGACAGGATCGTCAGGTCGTAAATCATCATTCCACCCAAAAGGTTCTTGCTGTTATAGCCATAGCCTCCATCGTGGTACACCAACAGAATTCCAATTGCACGCCAAAAATTCGACGACGGCGCACCGGGCTACGCGGCCTGCCTTTGGCGGCCCGCAGGGGTGTGCAGTTGACGAAACAGCATGCTTCTCAGCAGTCGACCGCTCATCGCGGGACAGCAAAGCTAGGATGCTGCACAAAAAGTCGTGAGACTGCAGTTAGCGTCTTACGCCGCTCAGGCGGTCGATAACGGCGAGTTTGACGGCCTCGATGTGATCCGCCATGGCTTGGCGCGCCTTGTCCTGATCGCCGGTGGCGATTGCATCCAGCAGCACGGCATTCTCTTCGACGCCGAACTTGTAGCGCACAGGGTTGCGGTACGCGTTGAAGACATGCGTGCGCCGCCGCAGGTCCCGGATCATCCCCGCGAGAAGCGTGTTTCCTGCGGCATCTGCAATTTCGCCATGCAGCATGTCATCGATCTCCCAGATTTCGCTGAGAGTCGGATCCTTTCTTTCCCCCAATTGCTGGAGGGAAGTGCGGATCTCCTCGACACGCTGCGGGGGAATGCGCCCCGCCGCAAGCCGTGCCGCTTCGGATTCCAGCACCTGCCGGACGCTGAGAAGTTCGACAAAGGCTTCGGTGGAGAAGGGACTGACCGTCACGCCGCGGCCGGGCTGCTTGTAAACGAGCCCTTCAGCCTCCAGTCGGCCAAGCGCCTCGCGGATGGGTGTACGCGAGGCGTTGAGCCTCTCTGCCATCCGCCTCTCGACGATGACATCACCCGGCCGCAGTTCGCCTCGGATCAGGATCTCGATAAGTTGCTCATAGACCTGCCCGGTCAAGTTTACGCGGTCCGCCGACATGTCCATGGTCACAAGGTCTTCTTCTTCAGCTTTTGCCATCTTATCCTCTCGAGTCGCCTCGTTCTACCTTAGCATGTGCCTAACCGAAAGACCGGAGGCATGCCGGTGGCATTCGCTTTCCCCATCGGATTTGCGAACGAGGGCGAAAACCTACTTGGCAAGAGCGCAAACCCGCGCTACACGTTGGTATACCAATGGCGTGCAGACAGTCTGCCGAATAAGTGGAGAGCCGAATGGCAGTCAAATCATGGCGTGCGACGAGCATTCAGATGCGCAGCGAAAGGGCCTGTCAGGCTCCTGATGACGGAGCCGCCGCTGCTCTCATACAGCGTAATCTTGACCGGCTCCTCGGCCTCATCAAAGAAGCATGCGCTTCTGACCAGAAACCCGACCTCGTTGTTTTTCCCGAATTCGCTATGCAGGGTCCTCCTCTGCATATGGGGGTTGAAGCCTGGATCAGACGTGCTTGTTCGCCCATTCCGGGTCCGCTCACCCAACCGCTGCAGGAACTCGCGAAACGCGAAAAGATCTTCATTGCCGGCAATATGTTCGAAGCGCCGCCCGAATGGCCCGGCCGCTACTTCAATTCCTCTTTCCTGATCGGCCGCAGCGGCGAGATCATCCTCAACTATCGCCGTGTCAACACGGCGGCCTTCCCCTCCGTACACGACTTCATGAGCGACTATCTGAAGGCAACGCCGCAGGACGAGGTCTTCCCGGTGGTCGAAACCGAACTCGGCCGCCTCTGCCTGATCCCCTGCGGCGAGATCAACGTGCCGGAAGTCGCGCGGGTTATGATGATGCAGGGCGCAGAAGTAATCCTGCACCCGACCAATTCCAAGAGGACCGACGCGCAGGAAGCAGCCAAACTCACCCGCGTTGCCGAAAACATGGTCTATCTCGTCAGCGCCAATGTTGCAGGCCCGATCGGCTTTTCGCCGGACAACACCATACCCGGCGGTCGTTCCCACATCATCGACCACCATGGCAACACGATCGCCTTCCAGGAGGATGCTGAAGAAAGTATCGCTGTCAGCGCCATGATCGACATCGAGGCACTGCGTCGCGACCGTCGCACCGACACCGGCCTGTCCAACCCGCTACTGCGCGCCCGTTACGAGATGTACGTACCGTTTTACAGCGGCGCGAAATTCTACCCGCCGGACCATTTTCTCCAGACACCCATGACCGATACGGCAGAAACCAAGGCTGCCATCGCCATTGCCCGCGCCAACCTGGAGCGCGCCAATATCCTCAATCCCTTGCCGCCGGGGGCTTCCGAGCCCGTGGCCGAGTTTGCGCACTAGGAGGCCCAACATGATTACTGCTGAAGAAAACGAACAGCTCTGCCGCGTCGGCAAGGGCACGCTGATGGGGAACTTCTTCCGTCAGTTCTGGCTTCCGGTGTGCCTGTCATCTGAACTCAAGGCTGACGGCGATCCGGTCCGTCTGATGATCCTGGGCGAAAAGCTCGTCGCGTTCCGTGATACCGATGGCCGGGTCGGCGTGTTCGATCACCGTTGTCCGCACCGCTGCGCATCGCTGTTCTTCGGTCGCAATGAAATGGGCGGCATCCGCTGCGCCTATCATGGCTGGAAATTCGACGTCACGGGCAAATGTCTCGATCAGCCGAACCTGGAGGACAAGTCCAAATATCCGGCCGGAACCCCGGCCATAGCCTATCGGGTAAAGGAATCCGGCGGCATGGTTTTCGCCTACATGGGCGAGCGCCAGGACAATCCGCCCGAACTCCCCCAGATCGAGGCGATCATGGGCGAGCCGGACGACCGCAACATCGCGCTGACGCATCGTGACTGCAACTACATGCAGGCACTGGAAGGTGACATCGACACCTCCCACCTTGGCTTCCTGCATGTCGGCGGCATCGACGGCGAAAAGCTCGACCTCAGCGATCCGGAAGTCTTTACCGTCACGGAAAAGGCGCCGAAGATCAACGTATCGGTCATGCCTTTCGGCACGATGTATTCAGCACAGCGCAATGCTTATGAAGGCACTGAGCATCACCGCTTTGCGAGCTACATTTTCCCCTTCTGGGTCACCTACCCTTCCGGCGAGATCGATCAGAACGTCACCGTCAATGCCTGGGTCCCGATCGACGATTATTCCACCATGATCTTCAATATCGACCTTCGCCGTGCCTCCGGCGGCGGGAAGAAGGGCCTGAAGTACAAGGACGGCACTCCCGTCGGCGGCCTTGCGCGTCCGCTCGAGTACCTGCCGAACACCACGGACTGGAAAGGCCGCTGGCGTCCGGTCAAGGATCGCACGAACGACTACGGCATCGACCGTGAATGGCAGCGCAACGGCGACAGCTATACGGGCATTGTCGGCATTCCGCTGCAGGATCAGGCTATTCAGGAATCCATGGGCCACATCGTCGACCGCGACATGGAGCATCTGGCGGCATCAGATCGCATGGTCATCCTCACCCGCCGCGTCATGCTGGATGCCGCCAAGGAATTTGCCGTCAGCGGCAAGCTTCCCGACGTGGTGGATCATCCGGAATACGCTCGCGACGCCCGCGGCGGCGACATCGTCGTGCCCTACGGCACCGACTGGCTGGAAGGCTATGAAGAGAAGATGGCCGAGATCAAGGGTTACAAGCCCAGGTTGACGGCCGCAGAATGAGCGAAGGCTTGATTACCGAGTTCGGCGGTTTCCCGCCGGACCCTTTTCTTGAAACAGATGAAAATGGGGGAGAAGCCGTGTCTGCCGCACAGCATCAAGCCTGTGCTACCGGAAAGCTGCTAACGCTGCGCGTCGATATCGTCCACGCGGTTGCGAACACCATCAGGGCTATCGAACTTGTTTCGGCTGACGGCGCGCCGCTGCCTCCCTTTACGGCCGGCGCTCACATCAACCTGAAGCTTCCAGGCGATCTCAGCCGCTCCTATTCGCTGACCAACGGGCCTGACATAACCGACCGCTACACGATCGCCGTCAACCGCGACGTGGCGAGTCGCGGCGGTTCCGCCTACATCGTCGAAAAACTGAAGGTCGGCGACCTTCTCCCGGCGGATCCGCCGCACAATACCTTTCCTCTCTTCGAGGATGCCGAACTCAGCGCCTTCTTCGCCGGCGGCATAGGCATCACCCCTATCCTGGCGATGATCCGCAGCCTTGAAGCGCTCGGCAGACCTTGGAAGCTGTTCTACGCTGCCCGCACCCGCGCCAGCGCCGCCTTCTTGTCGGAGCTCGAAGCGCTCGACCGAAAGGATCCTGGTCGTGTCCATTTCCATTTCGATGACGAGGCTGGAAAGGTAATGCCACTCCTGAAGCTCGCCATGGGCATTCCAAAAGCGGCTCATGTCTATTGCTGCGGCCCGACGCGGATGATCGAGACGTTCAAGGCATCGGCCGGATGGCGGCCGCAGGAGCACGTGCATTTCGAGCATTTCGCCGGCACCAATGCACGTCCTACACAGGATTTCACTGTCGTGCTGCAACGCCAGGGCAAGGAATTCCATGTCCCGGCCGGCCAAAGCATCATGGACGTTCTGGAAACCAATGGTATCACGGTCGCCCACTCCTGCCGTGAAGGTGTTTGCGGCACCTGTGAGACGGTCGTCCTCGACGGTGAATGCGACCATAAGGACAACGTCCTGTCGCCACGCGAGAAGGATTCAAACAAGCTGATCATGATCTGCTGCTCCGGTGCGAAAACCGACCGGCTGGTGCTCGATATCTGATTCCGGCACCGACAGAACACAGACGATTATGACCAAGGAGCCCGGCCAGGGCCGGGCTCCTTGGTGTTTATGCTTATTGTTGATCCCGGACGCGGAAGCCGCCACGACCCTCACGACAGAGGGACAGACGCGACCGCACGGAGGCCGGCCCGTCAGTCCTCGCCGTTGGTCGTGCTCCGGGCGCGCCACGGAACGGCGACGCGTTCGATCTGCTCCAGCGCCACGAAGAACAGCACGCCGATGAGCGATATCAGAACCACGGAGGCAAATTGACGGGCGATGTTGAAATTGGCGCCCGCGATCAGGATCAGGTAGCCGAGGCCTTTGTCGGCGCCGATGAACTCCGCCACGATCGCTCCGATGACGGAGAGCGCGGTTGCGAGCTTCAGGCCTGCAAAGATGCTGGGAAGCGCCTGGGGAAGGCGGAATTTCCAGAAAGTCTGCCAGCCGCTCGCACCCATGGAGCGGGACAGGTAGATCATTTCCCGCGTCGTCGATTTCAGGCCCATGACCGAATTTATGACGATCGGAAAGAAGGACAGAAGTACGACGATGACGATCTTCGGCGCGATTCCGTAGCCGAACCAGGTCAGCATCAGCGGCGCGATCGCGACCTTCGGAATGGTCTGGCTCGCGACGATCAGCGGATAGACCGCCTTTTCCATGAAACGCGAATAAACGATCATCACCGCCAGCGGCACGCCGACGGCGACCGCACAGAGGAAGCCGAACAGCACTTCGCCAAGGGTCACGAGGGCATTCGGGAGCAGCCGGTGCCCGTAGTTGATGATCTCCTCGATAATGGCGGAAGGTGCCGGAAGGATGAAGGCGGGCACTTCCGCAGCGTGCACGGAGAACTCCCACAGAAACAGCAGCACCGCCAGCGTCCAGAAGGCCGGCGGGACGCTGGCGAGGATGCGGTCGATGCGGCTCGGCTGTCGTTCGATCTGGTCTTGAGCGATTGGGGCCATAATCAATACTCCTCCCGGAACACGCCGAGGCTCTTGAAGATCGCGGTCAGTTCGCGGGTATAGGCGGTGAATTTTGGGTCTTCGCGCATGGCCAGGCGGCGTGGCCGCGGCAGATCGATTTCGATGATGCGCTCGATGCGACCCGGGCGCGGTGACATCACCACAACCCGGTCGCTCAGGAAGATCGCTTCCGGAATGGAATGGGTAATGAAGAATACCGTCATGTCGTTGTCGGCGCACAGCCGTAGCAGGTCGATCTGCAACTGGTCGCGCGTCATCGCGTCGAGCGCGCCGAAGGGCTCGTCCATCAGGAGCAGGGGCGGCCTGTGCAGCAGGGCCCGACAGATGGATACGCGCTGGCGCATGCCGCCGGACAGTTCCTTGGGATAGGCGCCCTCGAAATCCTGCAGAGACACCATTTTCAGCAACTGCCTGGCACGCTCGCTGGCTTCCTTCATGTCCGCCTTGCGAATTTCCGCCTGCAGAAGGATGTTCTCCAGCGTCGTGCGCCATTCCAGGAGGACATCCTGCTGAAAGACGACCCCGGCTTCCGCATTGGGACCGTCGATATGCTTTTCGCCGATCATGATCCGTCCAAGGCTGACCGGAGTCAGGCCGGCAAGCAGCATCATCAAGGTGCTCTTGCCGCAGCCGCTCGGACCGAGAACCGAAACAAATTCACCTTTGCGGATGTTGAGGTTTATGTCCTGAAGCGCATGCACTGTGCCGGTTCGGGTCTGAAATGTCTTCGAAACGGCGGATATAGCGATGTGCTTGGTTGCCGCATTTTGTATGGAATGGGATGCAGGGATGGCGTTCATGGGGTCCTACCCGTAGGGATTGCCCGCCCGAAGTGGCGTGGTGGTCGAGAAAAGGGGTGGCGCGACGCCACCCCTCCGACGGATCAGTTGGCAGGCAGGTAGGAGCCGTCATAGATCTTGTCTGCTGTCAGCCCCGGCTTCATGCCACTGTACTTTTCCAGAAGAGAGATCGTCAGGTCGATGTCTTCCTTGGCGACCCATCCATAAGGTTTCCCCTGCGACGCCGCCGTGTGCTCGTATTTCGGCATGGTGGCGATTTCGCCCTTGATCCCATCCTCGTCGGAGTCGGGGCGCGCTTCCATGATGACTTTGAGGGCCTCCTCGGGATTTGCAGCCGCAGCAGCCTTGCCCTTCTGCAACGCCGCCAGGAACTTCTTGACCGTATCGCCATGCTTGGCAAGGTAGTCCTTGCGCACGATCACGCTGGAACCAAGGATGTTTACACCGTAGTCCGCAAAGAGCATCGGAGGCTCGATGGGCGACTGTGCCGCGACCTTGTCGCCGTCGGGATTTGCCCAGCCGTTGATGAAGTCGACGTCGTGCTTCAACAGGGCGACCCTGTCGCCGCCGCCGTTGATCATGACGATCTCGATCTTGTCCATGTCGATGCCGTTGGCTTCGGCAAATGCCTTGATCATCCCGTCTTCAAAGTTGCCCGCGTCGGTGCCGAGCCGCTTGCCTTCCAGATCCTTCGGCTTGTTGATGCCGGAGCCCTTGAGGCTGATGATCGAGGTCGGATCTTTCTGGAGAAGGCCCGCAACGGCGATGATGGTGCTTGCGCCGGAGCCCTGTTGCGCCTGCGCAAGTGCGCCCAGGCCGGCGATACCGATGTCGAAGTCACCGCTTCCGATCGCCTGGATCGTGCCGGTGCTGCCGTTGCCGTCCACGATGGTCAGATCGAGACCGGCTTCCTTGAAATAGCCTTTTGAGGCAGCCATGAAGATTGGCGCGTCGACGCCGCCCGCGACCCAGGCGAGGCGAACCTTGACCTTTTCCTGAGCGAGGGCGGGACAAGCAGCCAAGGCACAGATGGCGGCGACCCCGAGAAGCGGCGCGACGAGGCGCCCGAGATTCAGTTTCATTGTGATCCCCTTTTATGTTTGGCATTCAAATGGTATGCCAAAGGAATATCGACTGTCAACGCGCCTTTGTAACTTCCATGGGCAATTGAAGGACGAGGTTATTTTATAGGCATATTGCAACACACCCGGAACATTTTTTTCCGCATGTTGCACCGCTTTCCAACTGCTGTGGACTGCGGAGCGGGAATATCTCGCGCTCCGCAGGACGAGAGAAGGCAGCCGATTAGCGAATGATGCCGGCGGCAATCAGGTTGGCGACTGCCTGTTCATGAACCGGAGCAAGCTCGCCATAGGTTTCGAAGGCCTTTGCTGAAAGCGCGTTGACCGGATAGAAGTCGGCATTGGCGAAATATTCCCGATACATGTCCCATCGCGAGCGGAGCAGGCCGTTGCCCATCCCGGTGTCGCGGCGTGCGGCCTGCAGCGCATCGATGTCGATGATCGCCGTTGCCGCATTGCTCTCCCTGTCGCTCTTTTCGAACGCCAGATAGTTTCCGTTGAAATCGACGATCTGCGAGTGACCGCCGCGATCCTGGTCGGAAAAGCCGATGCTGCCGGACACGTTGGTACTGATCAGATAGCACATATTCTCGGCGGCCCGGCAGATCTTTGCGGCATCAGCACGCGCTCCGACCGGTTCGTTAGAAGGATGAAGCAGCACCTCTGCCCCGCGCATCATGAAAACCCGCGACAACTCGGGTACGCCCACCTCACCGCAGGGAAAGATCGCCAGACGGCCAAGCTCGGTATCCGCAACAGGGAAGATGCCCTCCTCACCATAGGCCCCGCGGTATTCATTGAGAATATCGTGCGGCGAGGTCCAACTCGCCGTGTTGATGCGCCGGTATCGCAGGATGATCTCGCCCTTCGAATCCAGCAGGAAGGACGAATTGAAGTAGCGGTCAGGCCACCGGGGGTCTACCTCGAAGTGATTGCCGGCGATGTAGATGTTGAACTTGCGAGCTACATCGGCAAGACGGTCGGTGATGAGGCCGGGAATGGTTGCGCAGGCTCGTTCGATCCAGATGCTGACGGGTGTCGCCCGAGGAGGTCCCTGGAAGGCGAATTCCGGCAAGACAATAAGCTTGGGCGGCTCGCTGCTAAGACAGGCCTGTTCTATCTTTACGATCGCGTGGGCAAGGTTTTCCTCAATGATCGCCCAGGCTTCTTCGCGACTGCCGGCGTTGCTGGCAATCTTGCTGTCAATCTGAATGCATGTGGCGCGCCATGGCTTGATGGGCATGATGGTCTCCTGACAATTAGGTGTTCCATTGGAATACCATAGGTGCACGGTCGTCAATTCCATTTTTTGTTTCGTCAGGCGGCTCGGCAATCAGCAAACAGACGGGAAGTTGACATGGGTATATCGCTGGTCTACCAAAAATGAAAAGGACACGACATGAGACAGCAATGGAAGCCACCAAGATCTTGATGAGGGTTCCTGCTGAGCAGGAAATCAGCCTCAGCGAGTTTGCCTATGGCCAGATCCTGGACCTGATCCTTTCCGGTCGGTTGCAGGCGGGTGACGTTCTCCAGGAACGCCGCCTGGCGACCGTCATGTCGATTTCCCGCACGCCGGTGCGCGAGGCGCTTGGACGCCTGGAAGCCGAATCGCTCGCCATGCGACTACAGGGCCGCATGCTTGTCGTGGCGGATGTGAGTGTCGAGACCTATATGAATCTTCTGGACATGCGCCGCATTCTGGAGGTTGAATTGGCCGCCCGCGCAACGGGCAAGCTTCTGCCGGACGTGGCGGAGAAGGTCAGAGCTTCCATCCGCAACTTGCTGCAGCTCGTCAAGATCACCCCGGCGGATCATTGGGAGGTGGATGATCTGGTGCATCACTCGATAGCGGAAGCCGCAGGCAATCCGATGGTCACCTCCGCCATACGCGATCTGCGCCGCCGTACGCATATTTTCAACACCGCCCGGATGCCGCATCGCCTGCAGCCGGGCGCCAGCGAGCACATAGCCCTGATCGATGCCGTTGCCGGAAGCGATCCGGAGCTTTCCCGCAAGTTGATGGGCCGGCATCTCGACAACGTCCGGACCGCCATCATCGACTTCATCCTGGGACACCGGCACCCATAGCGCTTTCCGGCTGACGCTTTTCCTGGCGGATGACCAGGTGCTCGATCTCGGCAATCGCCGCAGGCGTAAGCGGAGCGCCGGGACACCGTTGCGCGGAGCTGCGGATGGCGCCATGCCGGGCCAGCACATGCTTTCGCGCCCAACCAAAGACAGCTACGGCAGATTTGATGATGATGCCGACAGCAGCGCGGAAGACCTGCTGGAATTGTACTGCAGGCGATACTCCTGACCAGAGAGTCTTCGTAATTTCCTTGCCACTTCGGCTCTTTCGCACCAGGTGGCCGGCGACAACGCGCTGCGACCTGCATGCGCGGGTCGGCGACGACGTCTATCGCAGCTCTTGCTTGACGAACATGCCGGCTCTCATGATTGCCGGCATGTGGGCGCCTTGACGCGTCAGCAGCGCAATGTCCTTGAGCGGATCACCGTCGACGACGATCATGTCTGCGAAGGAGCCGGGGACGATGCAGCCGATCTTTCCTTCCATGCGCAGCAGTTTTGCCGCGACATGGGTGGCGGAGGCGATCACCTCATGGGTGGGAAGGACGCGGGCGCGGATGACGAATTCCTCGGACTGGTGGCGGTGCATTTCGCCGAGAAGATCGGTGCCGTAAGCCATCGGCAGGCCGGCGTCGCGCATGATTGAAAGCGATTCCATGCCGGCCAGCCGCACGGAATCCACCTTGGCGACCGAGGCGGGCGGCAGGCCGAGCGCCGGACCTTCGACACCGAGCTTCTCGTAGGTCACCAGTGTCGGCACGGAGATGCAGCCGTTCTCGACGGCAAGCTTCGCGGTCTCCGGACGGATCAGGTTGCAGTGCTCCAGCGAATGGATGCCGCATTCGATCGCCCGCCGGATCGCCTTGTCGGTATAGAGATGGGCGGCGACATAGGTGCCGGCATTTTCCGCTTCCTCGACCGCGGCGATCAGCTCTTCGCGGGAGAACCCGAGGAAATGGATCGGGTCCGTCGGCGAGGCGATGCCGCCGTTCGCCATGACCTTGATGAAATGCGCGCCGGACTTCAGCTCCTCCCGGGCGGCCTTGCGGACTTCGGGAACACCGTCGCAGATACGGCCGAGATTGCCGAGTGTATGGCCGGTCTTCGGCACCGGCGTGTCGTCATAGGGGCCGCGATAGTCGGTATGGCCGCCGGATTGCGAGAGCGCCTTGCCGCAGATGTTGAGCCTTGGCGTCGGCCAGCGCGCTTCCTGCGTCGCGGCCAGCAGGCCCGACGTTGCGCCGCCGAGATCGCGAACGGTGGTAAAGCCGCGCATCAGCATGTCGCCCATGATCCTGAAGGCGCGCACGGTAACGATCGGGTCGGGAAGTTTTGCGTTCTGGCCGAGGTTCGCCATGCCGGCGATGACATGCACATGCGCGTCAACGAGGCCCGGCATCAGCACTTTGCCGGCGAGGTCGATGCGCTCGGCGCTGTCGCTGCGAATGGAGGGCGCGACTTCGCGGATGATGTCGCCCTCGACGAGCACGCTCACCGGTTCGGTCGTTTCCGGGCTTGTTCCATCAACGATGCGGGCGTTTTCGAAAAGATAGGCGGTCACGGGCTCGGTCCTCGTCAGGCTTTGGTTGCGGCATTGCTGCGGCGGGCTTCGAGGAAGGCCGGGATCAGCAGCGGAGCGAATGTCCGCGCGATCTCGACATGTCCTTCCTCATAGAAGAATTCCTCGTGCAGCAGGTTGATTGTGCCGATCGTCTCGCCGTCGTACACGACGGGAATGTTGATCGCCGATCCAAGGCCGAGGCTGGCGATCAGTTCATGATCGAAGAAGGCCCATTTGACGGCCTCGCGGTCGCGGCCGAGGAACGGCTGCTGCCGATGCAATACGAGATCGCCCCATGGCGTGACGCCCATCGGCTTGCGGCCGAAGACCGGATACACGTCCGGCATGTTGGAATAGACGCGCGCCACCTCGTCGCCATCCTTGTAGAGCAGGGTCAGCAGCTTGTGCCCGACGCGGCCGGCGAGCGCGGCATCCAGTGCATCGAAGAAGAAGTTCGGCTGGCCAGGTTCGGCGAGAAGCTTGAGCAGATCATCGATCATGACGGGATCTCTTATCGGTGGTGGCAGGCGGCGGAGTGTCCGTCCGCCTTCTGTTCGAGCGCCGGCTCGACCTGCCGGCAAATGTCGGTGGCCAGGGGACAGCGGGTATGGAAGGCGCAGCCGGCAGGTTTACGCGTGGCGCTCGGTATGTCGTCGCTGACGGCGCTGAACCGGTGCCGGTTGTGCGGATCGTGCGAAGGCGCGGAGCGCAGCAGCAGTTCGGAATAGGGATGCAGCGGTTTCGAGAAGATCGCCTTCTTCGTCCCCGTCTCGACGATCTTGCCGAGATACATGACCGCCACCCGGTGCGAGACGTGCTCCACCACGCCGAGATCGTGGGAGATGAAGAGGTAGGAAAGTCCGAGCTCTTTCTGCAGGTCGGCGAGAAGGTTGAGGATCTGTGCCTGAACCGAAACGTCGAGGGCTGAGACAGGCTCGTCGCAGACGATGATGTCCGGCTTCAGCGCCAGTGCCCGGGCGATGCCGATCCTCTGCCGCTGGCCGCCGGAAAACTGATGCGGGAAATTGTCTGCCTGATCCGGCCGCAGGCCGACCAGCGAGATGAGCTTGGCGACCTCGGCACGCCGCTCCTCCATCGTACCGATGCCGTGGATGTCGAGCGGGGCGCGGATGATATCCCGTACCCGCTGACGCGGGTTGAGCGACGAGAACGGATCCTGGAAGATGATCTGCATGCGGCGGCGGTGCGATTTCGGCACCGACCGCATCTGCGTCACGTCCTCGGCACCCCGCAGGGCGATGTTTCCGTCGGTCGGCTTCACAAGGCCCATGAGCGCGAGACCGGTCGTCGACTTGCCGCAGCCGCTTTCGCCGACAAGGCCGAGCGTCTCGCCCGCGTCGATGGAGAAGGAGACGCCGTCGACGGCCTTCACCTCGCCGATGCGCTGCTGGAAGACACCGGCGCGGATCGCAAAATGCACCTTGAGGTTTTCGACGGCAAGGAGGGGAGCCGGGGTCTCAGGCATGGTCGTGCTCCCAGCAGGCGGCGAAATGGCCGGGTTTCTTCTCGATGAAAGGCGGGCGCTCCTCCATGCAACGGGCAGAGGCGCCGGGACAGCGGGGGGCGAAGGCACAGCCTTTCGGCAGGTCCCAGAGCGGCGGCACGGTGCCGGGAATGTCCGTCAGCCTTTCCGAGGCGGCCCCCGTCTCGCTCTTGTGAGGCACGGCGCCCATGAGGCCGATCGTATAGGGATGGATCGGATTGTCGAAGAGTTCGTAGACGCTGCATTCCTCGACCCGGCGGCCGGCATACATGACGATGACCCGGTCGGCGATCTCGGCCACCACGCCGAGGTCGTGGGTGATGAGGATCTGCGCCGCGCCGAGCCGTTGCTGCAGGTCGGAGATCAGGCCGAGTATCTGTGCCTGCACGGTCACGTCGAGCGCCGTGGTCGGCTCGTCGGCGATGATGATCTTCGGCTCGCAGGCGAGCGCCAGCGCAATCATGGCACGTTGGCGCATGCCGCCGGAAAGCTCGTGCGGATATTGCCGGGCGCGCCGTGCCGGGTCCGGCATCTGCACGAGTTCCAGGCATTTGACGGCGCGGGCGAAAGCGTCGCGCCTGCCGGTCTTCCGGTGCTGGCGGACGGATTCGGCGATCTGCTCGCCGATCGTAAGCACGGGGTTCAGCGCCGTCAGCGGCTCCTGGAAGATCATGGCGATCCTGTCGCCGCGGAAGTCCTCGACATGGCGTTGATCCATGGCGAGAAAATCCTCGCCGTGGATCCTGATCGAACCGGACGCGACGCGGGCGCTTTCGGGCAGAAGGCGCAGCAGCGACAGCGCGGTCATCGACTTGCCGCAGCCGCTCTCGCCGACGATGCAGACCGTCTCGCCGGCGTGGACCGAAAGGCTCATCTCGGAGACGACGGGAAAGCTCCCGTTCTCGCCGAGAATTTCGACGTTCAGGTCGCTGACCGAAAGAACCGGCTGCTTCGCTTCTGATGCCCGATTTTCCATGCGCTTGTCCTGTCCTGCCCTGTTTCGGGGCGGCGGCCGACGATCAGTCGGTCGAGCCTTCCATGTTGCCGACCATGAAGCCGTAATCGCCGGCTTCGACGAGGTTGCGGGTCAGGTGCTGCATCACCATGATGCCGTTTTCGAACGGGGTCGGGATTTCCTCGATCGTTTCGAAATCGTAGGGGCTGACGACACGGCCGAGCAATGAACCGCCCTTGATGATCTCGCCGTTTGCCGGGCAAAGCGGCTCCAGCCAGCCGCCATGCTTCGGGCGGATGCCGACGAGCTCGGTGACGACGACTTGTTTCGGATTGGGCTCGACCTCGCCTTCGAGCGAGCCGATCAGGCGCAACTGGTTCAGCAGGCCGGCGACCGTGCGGTCGAGATAGGGCCTCTGGTCCACGATGCCGCCGCCGAGCTCGATGGTGACGACCTTGGTGCCGTGGCGGTCCATGGAGACGGACTTGCTGGTGCCGGAATAGACCGTGCCGGCCTTGCCTGTCGTCGGGCGGTAGAGGATCTTGGAGCCGAAGGCGCGCGACAGGGCCTCATCGTTCCAGATGTAGACGTAGTCTACCGTCGGCCGGTCGGTGCCGGAATGCAGGTCTAGGTTATAGTCGATCTTGGCATAGAACTCGTGTGCCAGCGCGTCGGCGAGCTGCTGGCTGTAGGTGCCGCGCGGATCGCCCGGGAATTCGCGGTTGAGGTTCATCTGGTCAAGCGGATTGTGCCGGTGGTTGACGGCGAAGGAGCGTGGGTTGGCGACCGGCAGCAGGATGATACGGCCTTTGAGCGGCATGTCCTTGATGATGCGGAACAGTTCAAGGATTGCCTGCGAACCGGTGTTCTCGTTGCCGTGGATCGAGCCGGAAATGCCGACGGTCGGACCGTCCTGTTCGCCGACCAGCTCGTGCATGAAGATCAGCGCATCGCTGCCGTCCGCATGGGTGGTGAATTTGGGGCGAAGCTTGTTGATCGACTTGACCATGGACGTTTCCTTTCAGTGTCTTTGTCGTATGGGTTCTAAGGCGTTTGCCTATTTCTTCCGGCCCGCGGAGCGGGAAAGATGACGCGGGTCGAGCGCGTCGCGCAGGCCGTCGCCGAGCAGGTTGAAGCCGAGCACGGTCACCATGATCGTGGCGCCGGAGACGATCGCCAGCCACGGTTCGTCGCGCATGAAGCGGGTGCCGTAGGCGAGCGTCCAGCCCCAGGTCGGCGCCGGCGGCGGCAGGCCGAAGCCGAGGAAGCTTAAGGCCGATTCCGAGATGATCGCCGTACCGAAACCGAGCGAGGCGAGCACGATGATCGGTCCCAGCGCATTCGGCAGGATTTCCTTGACGAGGATGCGCAACGGGTGAGCGCCGAGCGCCTTGGCCGCCTGCACATAGTTCTGCTCGCGCAGCATCAGCGTCGTGGCGCGCACCACCCGGGCATATTCCGTCCATGCGACGACGACGATGGCGATTGCCACGTTGACGATGCCGGGGCCGAGGACGGCGACGATCGCCAGAGCCAGCACGATCGCCGGAAAGCCGAGGAAGATATCGGTGATCCGCATCAGGACCAGATCCGTCCAGCCGCCGAAATAGCCGGCCGCCAGACCGACCGAGGTGCCGACAACGACGGAAACCGCGACGGAGATGGAGGCGATTAGGAGCGAGACGCGTGCGCCGTAGATCAGCCGCGACCAGAGATCTCGGCCGAAATTGTCGGTGCCGAGCCAATGCGCGGTCGTCGGCCCGGAAAAGCGATTGCGCATATCCATCTGTTCGATGCCATGGGTCGAGAGATAGGGCGCGAAGACGGCGCAGATGACGATCGCGAGCACGATGAACGCGCCGAGCAGGAGAGAGATGTTGCGGAAACGTTTGCTGAGCCGCATGCGCCTAACCCAGTCGGATGCGCGGATCGACCGCCGCGTAGAGAAGATCGACGACCAGGTTCACCAGCGCGAAGATGATCGCGAAGGTGAGCACGATGCCCTGAATCAGCGGCAGGTCGCGTTGCGAGATCGCGGTGATGGTGAGCTGGCCGAGGCCGGGCCAGGCGAAGATCATCTCGGTCAGCACGGCGCCGCCGAGCAGCGCGCCGAAACGCAGGCCGATGACGCTCAGAACCGGCAGGAGCGCGTTACGCAGCGCATGACGGACGATCACCCGCTTGCGACGCAGCCCCTTGGCATAGGCGGTGCGGACGAAATCCTCGCGCAGGACGTCCAGCATGGCGGTGCGCACCAGACGCGAGATGACGGCGGCGGAATTGGCGGCGAGTGCCAGTGCCGGCAGCAGGATATGGGCGAAACTGTCGAGCAGCACCTGCGGCCGGCCGGTCACCGCGGCCCACAGCGCTTCCGGAACGGGCGTGCCGCGGCCGATCGAGGGCAGCCAGCCGAGCGTCACCGCGAACAGCAGCATTAGCAGCAGGCCGAGCCAGTAAACCGGCATGGACACGCCGAGCTGCGCGAAGACCATCGAAACGGTATCGACCAGCGAGCCTTGTTTTGTCGCGGCGATCACGCCGAGAGGGATGCCGATCAGACAGGCGAGGATCAGGGCGGCGACGGCGAGTTCGATCGTCGCGCCGAGCCGGCCGGCGATGATCTCCGAGACCGCCTGGTTCTGGAAGATCGAGCGGCCCATGTCGCCCTGCAGCAGATGGGCGAAATAGGTGCCTAGCCGGATGTACCAGGGGTCATCGAGGCCGAGTGCGTTGCGCAGGTTGGCGATCGCTTCCGGCGAGGCTTCCTGGCCGAGCAGCACCGAGGCGGGATCGCCGGGGATCAGCAGGAGCAGGGCGAAGGTGACGATCACCATGCCGATGGCCATCGGGATGAGCAGCAGCAGGCGGCGAATGACGTAGCTCAGCATCGCCTGCCCTCCGCCGCGTGCATCGCTATCGGAAAAAGCCGGTCCATCGGATCAAAACCCTGCCAGGCAGATGGAGATGGTCATCGAAAAATACCTTCGGGAACTCGATGTGGGGAAACGCGGGCCGGAAGGGCCGGCCCGCGGCGGGCCTCAATCCGTGAGGCCGATCATGCCGCGCACGTAGCCGCGCGAATTGGCCTGGACTTCGAAGGGCAGCTTCTTGGAATAGAAGAGCTGATAGCCCTGGTAGGAGACGATGTAGTAGGGCAGTTCATCGGACAGGATCTTGGCGGCGCCCTGATAGGCTGCGGCGCGTTCAGCCTGAGTGCCTGCCGAGCGGCCCTTCTTCAGGAACTCGTCTACCGCCGGATTGGAATAGGCGCCCCAATTGGTCGGTCCGCCGGTCACGAGCTGGCCGAAGAGCAGCCGGTCCGGATCGACGATGTTCAGCCAGCCGAGCAGCGCGATCTGATGCTGGCTCTTCTGGACGTAGTTGGTCGAGAAGGACGGCCAGTCGCTGATCTGCGTCTTGGCGTCGACGCCGGCCGCCTGGAAGGTCGCCTGCATGAACTCGATCGACTGGACGCGGTTGCTGTCCTCGCTGTGGGTGGACAGGGTGATGGTCAACGGCTTGCCGTCCTTGTCGAGAATGCCGTCGCCGTTGGTGTCTGCCCAGCCCTCCTCCTTGAAGAGCGCCTTGGCGCCGTCGACGTCGAAGCCCGGCTGCTTGATGTCCTTCGAATAGGCCCAGGAGGAGGGCAGGATGATCGAAGAGGCCACTTCGTCGACGCCCTGGTAGATGTCGTTGACGATGGTGCTCTGGTCGATCAGCATCGAGAACGCCTTGCGCATCTTCGGACTGGCGAGCAGCGGGTCTTTGGTGTTGAAGTTGACGTAGGTGACGCCGAGGCCGGCCTGAATGGCATGGCCGAAGCGGCTGTCGGCTTCGAGGCGCGTTATGTCCTGGGGCGCGAGCGGCGACTGGATGGCATCGAGGTCACCCGCCTCGAAGGCCTGGGCGCGGGCCGAGCCGTCGCCGATGATCTTCAGGCTGAGCTTGTCGACCTTCGGCTTGGCGCCCCAGTAATTGGGATTAGCTTCCATTTCGATCGCGCTGCCGCGCGTCCAGGACGCAAGCTTCATCGGGCCGGCGCCGACCGGCTTCAGCGCCATGTCGGCGCCGCCTTCGACCAGCGCCTTGGAGACGATGCCGATGTCGAGATAGCTGAGCAGCGGCGCATAAGGCGCCGACAAGGTGAACTTCACCGTCAGCGGATCGACCGCCTCGATCGCCGAGATGGGCGCGTAGAGCGCGCGTTGCGGCGCATTGAATTTCGGGTCGAGGATGGTGGTGAAGGTGAAGACGACGTCGGCGGAGGTAAGCGGGCTTCCGTCGGAGAATTTCAGGTTCGGGCGAAGCTTGAAGATCCAAGTGGTCGGGTTCGGATTTTCCCAGCTTTCGGCGAGGTCCGGCTTTGCTTCGAGACTCGGCGTCAGGTGCACAAGGCCGGAAAACAGAAGGTCCGTGGCGCGGTAGGCCGTCGTGTCGCGGGCAAGCCGCGGATCGAGCGTACCGGCGTCCACATCGGTGCCGATCGTGATCGTTGCGGCCTGCGCTGCCGAAAGTGAAGTCAAGGAGAGCCCTGCAAGCAGCAAGGCGGCGGAGATGGAGAGTGCTTTGCTCATGTCTGTTCCCTTATCGGTTCTGATTCATTCAAAGACGGTTCGATATCAGCGGGTCTTGCTCCTCCGCGATGCGAGGGCGGAGACCTTGGCCGGAGCCTCGCTGTCGGAGATCTTGTTGTGCCGCAGTTCGGCAAGTGCCGGGGCAAGCAGGTTTTCAAGCACGCCCGGATCCGGCGCATGGCGATACTCGAAGCAGCGCTTGTTCGGGCCGGCCAGCTCGGCGACATGGTCGGCGCCGGACGCGTAGATCACCACATCGCAGCGCTCGATGATCTCCCGAAGGTCCTCGGCATAGGACCAGGCGACGGTGATGTCCGAGATATGCGGCGCGAATTCGCGCACGCTCGGACGCATGATGGCGATGTAATCCTTGAGTTGCGTGACGGCGGCCACGCGCATGCGCGGGTCGAGCAGGGCGAGCGACTGGCGGGTCCGTTCCGACGGGATGAAGCGCAGCGCCAGGACATTGGCCTCCGGCACCAGGCCGCGGACCTCCACCTCTCGATGGACGAAGGTGAGGACCAGATCCGCCTCGCGGCACCGGTGCCGGATCTCCTCGCTGTCTCGCAATTGATCCACGGTGACGAGACTGATCACATCGTTGGCGGCAAGGGTTGGGCGGATCTGCTCGATATAGTCGTAGGCGGGTAGTTCGAAGATCGCCACGAAGACAATGCGGAGATGGACGCGGGGTTTGCGGAGCTTCGCCTGGGCCTGGATCATCGAGGCGAGCGTAACGGGGGGAATGCCGAGCTGCTCGGCCTTTTCCAGCAGACTGTCGATATCGGCGCCGAGGAGGTTCGCCGGCGCGATGCGCCCGGCCGACCGTCTCGGCTCATAGACCGTGAATGCGCCAAGGCCGGCCCTGATCTCGACCAGACCCTCCGCCCGTAACTGCTTGTAAACCTCGGCCACCGTCATCGGGGCTATGTCGAGCTCGGCTGCAAGCTGGCGCACTGATTGCAGCTTGACGCCCTTCGGCATGTCCCCGAAGGACAGCATGTAGGCCAGCAGGCCATAAAGCTGCTTGCCGACCGGAACGGGCAGGGAGCGGTCGATGCTGGAGGCGTCTATGCTGAACATTACGTGTATCACTCGTTTGATACACAGACCGTAGCATCTGATACGCCGATGGCAATCCCCTCAGTAAAAAATTGCATGTTTTAGCAGCAAGGCGGTTGAATGCCCGGAAAACTTCCAATTATATGCACGTCCGGCGAAGGGGGAATCCCGCAAGAGCCATTTCAAGAGTGCGAGGTGTATCAATGGATTATGTCAACCTTGGCCGTACAGGCCTCAAAGTCTCGCGCCTCGCGCTCGGCTGCATGACCTTCGGTTCGAGCGATTGGGCGCCCTGGGTGCTTGGTCATGAGGAGAGCGCCAAGATCCTCCGCCAGGCTGTCGAACTCGGGATCAATTTCTTCGATACGGCCGACATGTATTCGCTGGGCAAGAGCGAGGAGATCGTCGGCAAGGTGCTGCTCGACTTCGTACCCCGCCACAAGCTGGTCATCGCGACCAAGCTCTACAACGCCATGAGCAGCGATGCGAACGACCGGGGCCTTTCCCGCAAGCATGTCTTCGAGGCGGTCGACGCCAGCCTCAAACGCCTCGGCACGGACTATATCGACCTCTACCAGTTGCATCGGTTTGACTACGGCACGCCGCTCGAAGAGACACTGGATGCACTGAACGACGTGGTCCGGGCGGGTAAGGTCCGTTACCTCGGTGCTTCCTCCATGTTCGCCTGGCAGTTCATGAAGGCGATCGGCCTGCAGCGCCAGAATGGATGGGCGCCGTTTGTTTCCATGCAGCCACATTACAACCTGATCTACCGGGAGGAGGAGCGCGAGATGTTGCCGCTCTGCCTGAGCGAAGGCGTTGGCGTCATACCCTGGAGCCCGCTTGCCCGCGGGCGGCTCGCTGGCCGCGCCGACAGCGAGACGACCCGCGGCCAGACCGACAACGCGGCAAGGACGCTCTACGACAGAACGAAGGCGGCCGACGATGCCGTGATCGCCCGGGTGAAGGCGGTCGCGGAACGGCACGGCAGGCCCATGGCGCAGATCGCCTATGCCTGGGTCGCGAGCCGGGCGGCGATCACCGCGCCGATTGTCGGTATTTCCAAGCCGGGGCAGTTCGACGATGCGGTCAAAGCCCTCGAAATCAGGCTCAGCGAGGAGGATGTCGCGGAGCTCGAGCGGGAATACCTGCCAAAGCCGGTCGCGGGTCATATTTAGGGAGAGTAATGGGCGGGATATCATACGCCGCCTGCTGCGATCACCGGCACGAAGTACCCCGCGCCCAAAAGTGATATCCTTTGCAGTGGGCGGCACAAGCCGCATTCGTGGAGAATTCGGTGCGCTGGCGTTATTCATTTGTTGAACGAAGCCAGCAGTTTGGCCCGAAACAGCCGGAGTTCACCATAACGCCGCGCCATGTACACTTTGCCAAAGGACGTTCGGCTGACACCACCTCCGAAAACTGACTTAAGGACGATGCCGATGCCGAGTATCAGACCGTACCTGTCATTCGTTACCTCAGAAGAGCGAGCTTACGCTCCTGCCGCTCGATGAGCTTTTCGACTTCCCGGACTGCGGTTGCATTCAGTGCCGCACCCGGACGGCGCTGCACTGCGCTGGCGATCGCGCCGCGTTTGGCGAGTACGTATTTCCGCACGGCAAGGCCGAGGCCCGGCTGTTGTTCGTAGCGCATCAGCGGCAGGTAAGCGTCGAAAAGGTCCTGCGCGTCCTCGAACCTGCCGGCGTTGCTGAGGCGGACGACCTCGACCATCATTTCGGGATAGGCAAAGCCGGTCATGGCGCCGTCGGCACCGCGCTGCATCTCTTCCGTCAGGAAGACGCCCGCGTTGCCGCAGAGGATCGATGTGCGGCGGCGGCCTTTCGCTTCAGCCTCGCGGAGATCGGTGACCTTCTGCAGGCCCGGCCAGTCTTCGTGCTTGAGCATGACGATGCTCGGATGCGCTTCGAAAATGATGCCCAATATCTTCGAGGTGATCTGGACGCCGGTCGAGAGCGGGAAGTCCTGCAGCACGATGGGGACATCCGTGCCAACGGTCTCGACCACATCGCGATAGTAGGCGGCGATCTGGTCGTCGGTCCTCAGTGAGGATGGCGGGGCGACCATGACGCCGGCGGCCCCGAGATCCATGACGGCCCTGGTCAATTCTCCGATCGCGGCAAGGCCCGCTGCCGAGACGCCGACCACGACCGGCCGGTCCCCGGAATGCTTCAAGGTCAGTTTCGTGACTTCGATCGCTTCCGCCTGGGTCAGTTTCGGCGCCTCGCCCATCATGCCGAGGATGGTGAGGCCATCGGCGCCCTTGTCATAATAAAAGTCGACCATACGGCCGACGCTCAGCGTATCGAGGGAGCCGTCTTCGTTGAAGGGTGTGCAGGCTATAACGAAGACGCCTTTGGTGTGCGAATGGATCAACGGCATCGCGAGGACTTTCTATTCGAACCAGTGGGAGGTGCCGCGACGGACATAACGTCCCGAACCCGGCCGGTTGACGACATTTTTGCCGTCAAAGGCGAGCTTGCCGCCGAGATAGGTTCGCGTGACCCGGACGGAAAACTCCCGGCCGTCAAACGGGCTCCAGTTCAATTCGTCATGTGCCTTGGAAGAATCCCAGGCGTAGGTTTCGGGCGCAAGGATCGTGAAGTCAGCGTCGGCGCCGATGCGGATGGTGCCCTTTTGCGGCCAGAGGCCGAAGAATCTGGCCGGCCGTTCGCAAAGCTGCTCGACGGTGATAATCGCAGCATCCAGTCCCCGTTTCTCAGCGGCCGTATAGAAGGCGGGCAGCAGGGTCTCGAGCCCCGGCACGCCAGCCCCGGCGTCGAAGATGGAGGGAGTGAACTTGTTGTCGATCGGCCATGAGGAATGGTCCGAACTGACGAAGGCCACCCGGCCGGCAAGAATCTCTTCCCACAAAGCATCGATCTGGCCAGGACGGATCGGCGGATTCACCTTCATCCTAGCACCAAGCTCGGCGCCATCCTTGTCTGGGTCGAACCAGAGATAATGGACACAGAGTTCGCCCGTCGCACGAAAGCCGTCGGCGAGATAATTGTCGACGAGCTGGAAGCCGCGCGCAGTCGTCAGGTGGACGATGTGGGCATGCGCACCGGCTGCAGCGCCGAGTTCGAGAAACTGTGCGGTGGCCGCCATTTCCGCAGAGGGCGGGCGGCTTTCGGAATGCGCCTCGATACCGTCCTTGCCGGCCGCCTTTGCGGCCGCGATATAGGCGCGGACGATTTCCTGATCCTCATTATGGACGCCGAGCGGGATGACGCTTTCCGCCAGGGCGGTAAAAATGGCGAGGATCTGGTCGGAAGCAATGCGCGGGAAACGGGTGGGGCTGCTTTCGAACGTTGAGATCTTGAAGGCGACCACGCCGCCGTCGATTAGCGGCTCGACCTCGGACATGGTCTGTCCGGGCATGACGGTGCCGTAGAGGGCCACGTCCGCATGGGCATGTTGCTCGATGGCGGCGATCTTGTCGGCCAGCCTCTCCACGGTGTTCAGCGGTGCCGGGTTGTCATAGGGCATATCGACAATGGTGGTCACGCCGCCGGCAACGGCGGATGCCGTCGTCGAGCGGATGCCCGGCAGGCCGCCATAGCTTGCGGCATGGGTCTGGCCATCGACGACGCCAGGGATCACGAGGCTGTCGCCGCAATCGAAACTTTCGGCCGCGTCCGGGGCTTCGCCCGTTCCGATCGCGCTGATCATGCCGTCCTTTACGGCGATCCAGCCGCGCTCGATCGGCCCGTCAGGGGCGACGATCGTTCCCCGGATGACAAGTTCAGCAATCATGACGCCTTCTTTCGGTACTTGAGATCGACATTGATGCAGGCGAGAGCCGCACCCGCCTGAACGGGATCGACCACCGGAACACCGAGCTCCGTTTCGAGCGCTTCACGATATCCGCCGAGCCCGGCGCATCCGAGAATGATGACGTCGGCCCCGTCCTCGTCGCGCAGCAGCCTGCCGGTCTTCACGATCGTGTCGACCACGTTGCCGGCCATTAACTCGACGATCGTCATGTCGATCGACCTGTCGCCGGCAAGCCTTCCGTCGATCTTTAGCGCCTTGAGATAGCGCAGATGCCGATCGATAGAGGAGGGCCCGAGGGAAACGATCCCAAACCTCTCTCCAAGGCCCAGCGCCGCAAGATAGGCGGACTCGGCGATACCAACAACTGGAACCCTGGCCGCCGCACGGACCTGCCGGATGCCGGGATCGGAAAAACAGGCGACGACGATCGCATCGGCATCAACCTCGCCGACCCGCTCGATAAGATGTGGAATGACCTCCGCAACATGGGCGTCGGTTTCGATTCCCGGCGGCGACTTGGCAATCTCCGTGCACTCTATGTCATGCCGCGTCGCCTCGAATACAGGACCCAGGCAGGTCTCCATCGACCGGGTGACGGAAACCGAGCTGTTTGGATTGATGATGAGAATTCGAGCCAAAGGGCCTCCCGGCGGACACGCCATCCGCAAGCAAAGACTTAAAGATATTCTTCGTGATATACCACGAAAATATGATTGTCAAAGCGATGTCATGCTCTATGGACAATATGGAAAATTATCCATCGCATTTGAAAATCCGGTTGCCCGCCGCATACCTATCATATATCACGTGATATCTTAAAGCGCCCTTAAGTCTATGTCACAGGCGCCTGGAACAATGCCCTTCCTGCCTCTGCATCTCGACATCTGGAATATCAGCAGATATGCGAATCAAAGATCGTGCGATATGTAAAAAAGTCCATAGGCGCGGCAGTTTTGGAGAAAACTGTAGCGGTTCGAGATGAGGAAGCAGGGCAGATGGCCACAGCAGTCGCAAAAGATACGATCAAACCGGCTCGGTCCGACTCAAAGGCAGATGCTACTGGCCGTCGGAAGAAGAAGTCTGGTTCGCTGACCGAGAAAGTCTACGCGATGCTGCGGACCGAAATCCTGACCTGTGTTCTGGAGCCCGGCAAGGAAGTTTCCGAAGCGGAACTGGCGGAACGTTTCGACGTCAGTAAGACGCCGGTGCGCGAGGCGCTCGCAACGCTGCGCTCCGAGGGGCTGGTGCGGACATTCCCGCGGCGCGGGTACCAGATCGTTCCAGTGACGTTCGGCGACATGAACGAACTGTTCGACTTGCGCACGATCCTGGAAGCCGGCGCGGCGGAACTCGCCTGCAAGCGCATCACCGACGCCGACATTGACAATCTCAACCGGCTGGCGGACGTCGTCTACGACCGTTCAGAGCAGCCGAGCCTGAAGCGCTTCATCCAGGCCAACCGCGATTTTCACGTCGCCATCGCGAAGGCTTCCGGCAACGAGCGTCTTCACCAGCTCCTGACGCGGCAGATCGACGAGCTTGAGCGCTTCTTCTATCTCGGCGCCCGCCTGCGCGACGTCAGCGGCGAAACCCAGAGCGATCACCATGCCATCGTCGATATCCTGAGCAAGCGCGATCCGGATGCGGCGCGCGCGGTCATGATCCGCCATAACGAACTTACCCGACAGGGGCTTTTCCAGGCCCTTGCTTCGTCTCGAAACATCAGCAGCATCGCGCTCTGAGCCATCCGCGCCTCCACAGGGCACAGGCTCCGATTGGGCATGCTGCAAGCAGCTGAAAACCCAATCGGAGTACGCATGGATACCTTCCACCAGTCAGTTTGGTCATTCCTGGCCCGGCCGCGTGAACCTTCGGCGGCGCTTGCCGCGGAAATGGACGCTGATGTGCTGGTGTGTGGCGGCGGCTTCATGGGCCTCTCGACCGCCTTGCATCTGGCGAAAAGCGGCGTGAGGGTCGTGCTTGTCGAGGCCGAACAGATCGGCTTCGGCGCCTCGGGCCGCAATACCGGTTTCGTCGTTCCGAGTCTGAAGACAATGATCGGGCCGGACGACGTAAGCTCACGCCTCGGCGAGACTTACGCGAAACGTCTCGTTTCCCTCGTCGGCGACTCCGGCAATATTCTCTTCGACCTTGTCCGGGAGCTTTCGTTCGATTGCAGCGCCGAGCAGACCGGATGGCTGCAACCGGCTCACTCGAAAGCCATGCTCGCCGTGCTCGAACGCCGGGCCTCCGAATGGCGTCGGCTTGGCAAGAACGTCGAGATGCTTGATCGCGGGAAGACGGCCGCTCAGGTCGGTACGGATGTCTATCACGGCGCCTTTTTCGTCCCGTCCGGCGGGCAGATCAACCCCCTCGCCTATGCGCGGGCGCTCGCCGATGCCTGCGTTGCGGCGGGCGTCAAGATCTACGAAAAGACCCGCGTTCTCGGCTTCGAGCGGACGAGCCAGTGGCTTGCCCGGACGCCGGCCGGCACCGTCCGCGCCGAGCGGGTCGTGCTTGCGACCAACGGGCTTGTCGGCAAGCTGGTGCCGGAGGTGAATGCCGGCATCATCCCGGCGCGCGTTTTCCAGATCGCTACGCAGCGTTACGACGCAGAGGCGCAAAGGCGCATTCTTCCTGGCCGCTCGCCGGTTGCCGATACGCGCCGTCATACCTTTGCCGTGCGCTGGTCTCCGGATGGTCGCCTGCTGACGGGCGGGATCGTCGTGCTCGGCCCACGTGCCCTGGAGCGGGCCAAACGCAAATTCAGCACCCGGCTGCAGAGCTTTTTTCCCGATATTGAAAAGCCGGAAGCGGAATTCTCCTGGACGGGTACGATCGCGGTGACGATGGATTCCTATCCGCGCTATTTCGATGTGGCACCGAACATGGATGCGGTGATCGGCTGCAACGGCCGTGGCGTGGCACTGACCACGGCGCTCGGACGCGAGCTTGCCAGGCACTATACGGGCGAGAGCAAGGATGGCTTCATCCTGCCGCGGGAAAAGCCGAAGGCCGTCCCCATGCGACGGTTCGCAGAACTTGGCCCGAGCTTCTGGCTGCCGCTGAGCGAATTCCGGGACGCACAGGAAAGCAGAGCTCCAGTTTGATGACGCGCTACAAAAATAGGCACGTGGGTGAATTTCTGACGAAGGACGGCTGGGCCGTTTGGTGAGGAGGCCCAGCGCATTGCATGCGCAAGATGATTGCCCGGGGCGGATCGGCACCGTGAAGTGCCGATCCAAAAGGCACCTGTCTGCCTAAAAAATCAACACACAAATTTTCGCAAAATTACAAAAAATCGCAAGCACTTACAGGCTTCTGATTGACAACTAAGATATCAGAAATAATATCACGGAAATCTTTGAGTGGAGCTCGTTTTACAGACCATGGATAAGGTAGATTTCATCATCCACGGCCCTCCCGGAAGCGCCCCGCCCGTCCTTGCGGAAGCCCTGCTGAAGGGCGCACGTGAGACCGCTGCCGACGATCGGGAATGGTCCACGACCCTCAAGGGTGATGATCCGGGTGTCGATGCGATGAACCTGCTGATCACCCGCGGCGGTGATCCGAACATCATTTCCACCTGCACGCCCGTCTTCATTCAGGCCCCTCTTTTGCGGGGAATGACGCTGACGCATCGTCAACTGACGCCGGTCGCGCGGCTTGTCGCCGACAGCTTCTTCCTCGTCGTGCGTTCCGACAGTCCGTGGAAGGACGCCAGGGAATTCCTCGCCGGGATCGCCGGTCGGACGACCCGCACCGGCGGTTATTTCAAGGGCGGCATCAATCATCTGCTCGGGCTTTCAATCGCAGAAGGCGCCAAGGCCGATGTCGAGTTTGTCGTCGTACCGAGCGAACCTGCCGTCTGGACGGCGATGATCGAGGGGCGGATCGACTGGGGTTGCGGCGTTGCAGCCGAAATCCTGCCGCATGTGGAATCTGGCGTGCTGCGCGTCATCGCCGTTTTGAGCGAGGAGCGGTCGGAAGCGTTTCCGGACGTTCCGACACTTGCCGAAGCGGGCGTTCCTGTGACCTTCCATCTCTGGCGCGGGCTGATGGGACCGCCTGATCTGCCTGAGGCAGACCAGAAACGCTGGCACGCCATTATCGAACGCATGCGTACATCCGATGCCTGGAAAGCCTATCTCGCCCGCAACGGCCAAGCGGACGCCTTTCTGCCTGGCCAGGCGTTCAGGGATTTTCTCGATAGGGAATGGGATTGGTACGAGAAGCACCTCGGAATGGCAGGCCTGTTGCCGAAATAACGCTTCCGAGCAGTGTCGGCGAACCGGCAAGAGTTCAGCAAACCAAAAAGGGGAACCAACATGATGAAAAGATTTCTGCAGGCCACCGTCGCCGCTGCCGTTCTGACGATCTCGGCCATTCATACGCCGGCGATGGCGCAGGACGCTTCGACCTTCAACACCGTCCTTGGCGAAACCAAGGGCTTCCAGTCGCTTCCGAAGCCCTGGAAGTTCCGCGCACTCGTAAAGCCGGGCACGCTGACTATCGGTACGACCGGCGCTTCTCCGCCGCGCACCTTCGTCGATCCGGCAACATCGAAGCTGACCGGCAGCTATGTCGATCTTTTTAGCAAGCTTGCCGAAGATCTCGGCCTGAAAGCGGAGTTCGTGCAGCTGGAATGGGCCGGGATTCTTCCGGGTCTTGCCGCCAACCGCTTCGACATCGCCTGCGACGGCGCATCCTGGACGGCGGAACGTCTTGCCTCCGACCAGTTCTTCATGACCTCGCCGACCGCCGTCAACGCCACCGTGGCTGTGACCCGCAAGGACACCAACATCAAGACCTTTGCGGATGCCAAGTCCGCAGACCTCGGCGGCGTGCGCGGCGAAGTCTATTTCGAGGGCGCCAAGAAGGCGCTTCCGGATGCAGCGGCGACCGAATTCCCGGGCATGCAGGAATCCCTGATCGGGCTCCAGAACGGCCAGGTCAAGCTCGTCGCGATGAACCTGTCCAACGCGCTGAACGTCCTGAACACGGCCCCGAACAAGGCCGAGCTGCAGCTTGTCGGCCCCGCCCTCCAGGTCTTCCCGCAGGGCCTCTGCGTCAACCCGAAGCAGCCTGATCTCCTGATCGCCATCAACACCCTGCTCGGCAACTACCGCGCCGACGGCACGCTGAAGAACTTCGTCGTCAAGTACGGCGGTTCCGCTGCGGAAGTCGATGCGCTGACCCGCATCGGTTACTAGGCCAAGCCGGATCGGAACCGCGCAGGTGACACTGGATTTCAGCATATTGGGAACTGTCTGGCCCGCGCTTCTGCGCGGGACCACGGTCACGATCAGCCTGACCTCTATCGTGCTCCTCTGCGCGACGCCGGGCGGCATTGCCGTCGCGCTGCTTCGGTCCGCACCGTCGCCCACGGTGCGGACCATCGTGCGCGCGGCGAGCTGGATATTTCGCGGCATCCCGCCGCTTCTTCTGCTATTCCTGGCCTTCTTCGGCCTGCCGGTCGTCGGCCTGACATTGCCGCCGATGCCTTCGGCGGTGGTCGCCATGACGGCCTATATGTCTTTCTACTTCGGTGAAGTCTTTCATTCCGGGCTGCAGAGCGTACCGCGCGGCCAATGGCAGGCCTGCAAGGCTCTCGGGCTATCGCCGGCTCGCACCCTGTTCCGGATCATCCTGCCGCAGACGATACCCGCCGCATTGCCGTCCTATATCTCGCATGCGACGGAGATATTGAAGGGGACGGCGCTGGCGGCAGCGGTCGCAGTGCCGGAACTCACCAATGCGGCCAAGCAGGTCTTCGTCGTTACTTACCGGCCTTTCGAGATCCTGCTCGCGGCTGGCGCGATCTATGCGGTACTCGATGCCGGCCTTCTCATTCTCCAGCTGTATGGCGAGCGTTGGGCCGCCAGGCGCAGAGCGGCGAGATAGCCCATGAGCTACTACGACCTCTTCATTCAATATTATCCCTCCCTGCTCAAGGGCCTGTGGACGACGCTGCTTCTCTCCGCCGTGACGCTTCTGATCGCGACGCCGCTTGCGCTGGCCATCGCATTGATCCGTGAGACCGGAAACCGCTGGGTCGCGATACCGCTCGCAATTCTCGTCAATGCCATCCGGCTCCTACCGGCCCTTCTCGTACTGTTCTTCGTTTTCTACGCCATGCCGCAGCTCGGCTACCGGCTTCAGCCGTTAACGGCGGCCATGATCGGACTGTCGATCATGGGAGCTGCTTATATGAGCGAGGATTTCCGTGGCTGCATCGCAGCTATCGACTCGGGACAGTACAAGGCGGCCAAGGCGCTTGGTCTTTCGCATCTGCATACGCTGAGACGCATCATTCTTCCACAGGCGGTTCCCTTGGCGATCCCGCCCTACATGACCCGCGCCATCATCATGGTGAAGGCAACGTCGCTCGCCTCGATGGTCGCCGTCGCGGACCTGACGGCAGCGGCATCGCGGGCAACGTCGATCACCTATGAACCCTTTCTCTTCATCGCCTTCGCGGGGCTCGGCTATCTGCTGATCAGCGGCTTCCTGGCGCTGTTGCAGTCTTGGGCGGAAGCGAAGATTGCACGCGCCTACCGGCTGGCACCCCGATAAGGATGACAATGGCCTCTGTCGAACAAGAATACCCAAGCAGCAACCGCGCGATGGTCGAGGCGAAAGGCCTGTTCAAATCCTATGGACAAGTCAAGGCGCTCGATGACGTCGACATCGCCGTTGCAAGCGGCGAGGTCGTAGCGATCGTCGGCGCTTCGGGTTCGGGCAAGAGCACACTGCTGCGCTGTATCAATTATCTCGACCCGCCCGATAAGGGCGGCGTATGGGTCAGCGGCCATCTGATGGGTGTGGTGGAAACCGTCAACGGAACCCGCAAGGCGACCGAACGCGAAATCCGCCGGCATCGTGCTGACATCGGCATGGTCTTCCAGCACTTCAACCTGTTTCCGCATTTCACGGTGCTGCAGAACCTCATCGAAGCGCCGATGGCCGTCCGTAAGATCGCGCGTGCCGAGGCTGTCGAGATGGCGAAGGCGCTTCTCGCCTCTGTGGGGCTTGCGGACAAGGTGGATGCTTTCCCCTCCGAACTGTCGGGCGGACAGCAGCAACGCGTCGCCATTGCCCGAGCCTTGGCGATGAAACCGCGTGTCATGCTTTTTGACGAACCGACCTCGGCGCTCGATCCTGAACTGGTCGACGAGGTGCTGCGCGTCATGCGCCAACTCGCGAGCGAATCCATGACCATGCTGGTCGTCACCCACGAAATGGGCTTCGCCGAGGATGTGGCCGACCGGCTGGTGTTTTTTGACAAGGGCAAGATCATCGAGGAAGGCAAGCCAGCCGACGTGTTGCGCAACCCTGCGCAGCCGCGGACCAAGGCCTTCATGCAGAGACTTTTGAGGCGTGGACAATGAATGTGGGAATTGGGCCGAAGATCACGGCGCTGACCGCCGGCGAGCGCGCGACGCTTGACGCACTCTGCGACTGTCTGTTCCCGCCCGGTGCGGCAACGCCCGGTGCGGTGACCATCGGCGCTTCGGATTATATCGACCATGCCCTTGCAGGTCCCTACGCTGTCTTTGTGAGCGAATACCGCGCGATGCTGGCGAGCCTCGATCAGGCGGCCGGCGGCTCCTTCGTCGGCGCGGCGGACAAACTTGCCGTCGTCGCCGCTTTTGAACGCGACGAACTGCCGGGCCTCCTGCGCAACCCGGACCGCACGACCTTCGATCTTGTCATCCGCCACCTGCGGGAAGGCCTGTTCTCCGACCCGGTTCACGGCGGCAACAGGGATTTTGCCGGCTGGAAGGCAGTCGGGTTCCCCGGCGCACAGTTTGGCTTCCGGGAAGACGAGCAGAAGCTGGACTATAAGGTTGACCGCCAGCCGCAGAGCCTGATGCAGGTCTCGCAGGATGCCCGCCTTCCCGGCCTGCCGAGGACGATACCCTCGACAGCCGGCATTCCCGCCAATCCGGATGTGCTGATCGTCGGCGGAGGCGCGGTGGGCAATTTCATGGCCCTGAAATTCGTGCGAGCCGGACTTCAGGTCGTCATCCTCGAAGCAGGCCCTCCTCGCACGGGTCGCGAGCGCTCCATGGACGAGTTGCTGGCGACGGCTTTCCGCAACGAAGGCGGCGCGTCTAAGTTCAACGACGAAGTGCCGACATGGCGCACGCGACCCGGTGAGAAGGCCAGGCGCGCCGTCATGTCCCAGGGCCTGGAGACGGCGCTTGGCGGCAACTCGATCGCCTGGGGCGCTGTCGCGATGCGCTTCTACGAAGACGATTTCCGCATCCGCTCCGCAACGGCCGCGAAATACGGCGACCATCGCATTCCGGAAGGCTCGACGCTCGCCGACTGGCCGATGAGTTATGCCGAACTCGAACCGTTCTATGAAGAGGCCGAGGATCTGCTCGGCGTATCCGGCCATGCCGGCAATCGGGAGAACCCGGGTCGGTCGCGCGGCAACCCGTTTGAGGCGCCGCGCGCCAATCCCTACAAGATGCCGGCGCTGAGGACGAGCGGTCTCGGACAGCTCTTCGCGGAAAGCGCGAAGGCGCAAGGGTATCATCCCTTCCCCCTGCCCGCCGCCATCGCCACCACGTCGTGGAATGGCCGCCACGCCTGCACCTATTGCAGTTTCTGCTCGCGGTTCGGCTGTCATGTCGACGCCAAGGCTTCCGCACAGAACACGGTGCTTCCGGAAGCCCTGGAAAGCGGCCGGCTGCATATCGTTTCCGGTGCAAGGGCTATGGAAATCGTCACCGACGAGAGCGGCCGCGCGGTCGGCGCCAACTATCTGGGCCTGGACGGCGAGACCCGCTTCCAGGCGGGCGGTACAGTCGTGGTCGCGGCCTATGCCTTCGAGAACAGCCGCCTGCTTCTGCTGTCTCGCAGCAGGCGTCACGGCCGTGGTATTGGCAACGAGACGGATCAGGTCGGTCGCCACTACATGACCCGGCAGCAGCCATCCGTCTATGCGATCTTCGAAGGCAAGCGGCTGAACCGCTTCATCGGACCCACGGCGCAGGCCATGGCGATTGCCGATCTCTCCGGCGACCATTTCGACCATAGCGACGTCGATTTCATTCGCGGCGGTCGCATCGCAGCCTTCAACCAGTATCTTCCCATCGAGGCATCGGGCGTGCTGCCGCCGGACGTGCCGCGCTGGGGCGAGGCCTGGCGCGACTTTTTCCTGTCGTCCTACAACAGCACGGCGATGCTGTTCATCGACCCGGAAATCCTGCCTTACGAAAACAACCGGCTCGATCTCGATCCGGACGTCAAGGACAAGCTCGGCCGGCCGGTGATCCGCATCACGTTCGACATCGGCGACAACGAGCGCAAGCTGATGCAATACCTGCAGGACCGGGCTGAAAAGATCGCGCTCGGCATGGGCGCGACCCGCACCTGGCGCCGCCAATTCCTTACCGGGCCGATCAGCACGCATGACGTCGGCGGCACGCGCATGGGTAACGATCCGGCCACCTCCGTCACCAACGGGTTCGGTGAAGTGCACGACACCCCCGGTCTGGTCGTGCTCGGCGGATCGAGCTTCGTCTCCCTGCCGCCGGTCAACCCGGCGCTGACCATTCTTGCGCTCGCGCTGCGCGCTGCGGATCACATCATCGGCAAGAATACGGGAGCGGCGGCATGAGCGACGTGATCGTCATCGGCGGCGGGGTGATCGGCACCTCGATCGCCTATCATCTGGCGCGCGACGGAACGAATGTGACGCTGGTGGACCAGGCCTATGACGCCGCCACCAAACCGGCGGCCACTTGGGCAAGTGCGGGCGGCCTGCGCTCGCAAGGTCGCCATGTAGAAGACCAGCCCATCACAAAGCTCGCCGCGGCACGCTGGAAAACCCTGTCGGAAGAACTCGACGCCGACCTTGAGGCTTCGTTTGGCGGACATCTGCACCTCGCCGAAACCGAGAGCGAAGTTCCGGTCATCGAGCAGCGGCTTGCCAGTGATACAGCTGCCGGGCTTCCCATCGAAAGGGTCGAAGGAGACCGTCTCCGGGCGATCGCGCCGGCACTGACCGAAAACGCGATCGTCGGCGCTTATACGGCCGGCGACGGTCAGGCACATCCGGGCCGCACGGCGCGGGCCTTCGCCCGCGCCGCTGCACGACTCGGCACGAAGACGATCTTCGGTCGGGCCGCGACGGTGAAGATGGATGGCGGAAAGGCAAGTGGTGTCGTATTGGCCGATGGCACGATCTTGTCCAGCGACCAACTCATTCTCGCGACAGGCGCCTGGAGCATCGACCTTCTGTCGAAGCTTGGCATTGCGTTGCCGCTGCGTTGGCGCGGCCTGCAAATGCTTCTCTCCGATATGGCAGAGAAGACGCTGGCGCCGACCGTGACGGCTGTCGGGCGTAATCTGTCCCTCAAGCAGACGCCATCGGGCGAATTCATGATCGGTGGGCGTTGGATTGCCGCCCCCGCGCCGACGGGTATCGGCAGCAATTGCGTCGACGCGCATGTGGCAAGGCAATGGAGCGGCGCCGCGGCTATTCTGCCCGCGCTCCGGAGCCGCAAGCTCGCACAGGCATGGTCGGGCGTCGAGGCGCAGTCCATCGACAGTCTTCCCTTCATCGGCCGCACCCGCGTCGGCAGCCTTTATCTCGCCGCCGGGTTCTCGAACCACGGCTTCCAGATCTCGCCGCAGATCGGCGCCTGCGTCGCAAGTGACATCCTCACCGGGCAGGAGCCGCTGCTTGCGCCGTTCGCACCGCATCGCCATGACGGCATCGACCCTGCAAAGGTCTCCGCCTTCATTGCCGAGCCGATCGCCTGCTGAGAGCCGCCCATGACCGCGTTCCATCATCTGCTGTCGCCCATCAAGCTCGGAAAGGTCGAGATCCGCAACCGGATCGTGTTGACGGGGCACGGCACCGGCATGCCCAAGGATGGGCGGCCGAACGAGCAGATGATCGCCTATTACGAACAGCGTGCGAAGGGCGAAGTCGGCCTGATCATGCTGGGCTCGCAGCAGGTCCACCCCTCCTCGCCCGGCATTACCGGTCTGCTGTGCAACTATGACGATACGATCATTCCGGGCCTCAGGGCCGTGTCGGATGCGGTCCATCTGCACGGTACCAGGATCTTCGGCTATCTGTCGCATATGGGTCTGGCGACTTCGGCGCGTCCCACCGCGCTCTGGTCCGCATCAGCGGTCTACGAACAGAAATACGGCGAGGTCGCCCACCCGATGACCGTGGACGAAATCGAGGAGCTGGTCGAAGCCCATGCCGATGCTGCCGCTCGCTGCGTCGAGGCGGGCATGGATGGGATCGAGGTGCATTGCGGCCATGGTCTGCTGATCCAGCAGTTCCTGTCTCCCCTGACCAACAAGCGCACAGACCTCTATGGCGGTTCGGTGGAAAACCGGGTGCGCTTTCCGCAGGCGGTGCTGGCGGCAGTTCGCAAGCGTGTCGGTCCCGATATCCCTGTTGGCATCCGCTGCTCCGGCGACGAACTGGTCGAGGGCGGGCTGACGGCAGCCGACATGGCCGAGATCGTGCCGCTGCTCGTCAACGCCGGGGCGCTCGATTACGTGGACGTCAGCGCCGGCACCGATGGCGATCTGGTCAGCAACATGCTGCACGAACCGCCGATGGGATTGGAGCCGGCACCATTCAAGTCCGTGGCGCGCCGCATCAAGGACGAGATCGACGTGCCCGTCATCCACGGTACGCGCATTCACACCCCGGCGCTTGCGGATGAGATGATTGCCGCAGGTGATGCCGACATGGCCGGCATGTGCCGCGCTCTGATCGCCGATCCCTTCCTCCCGAAGAAGGCCCGCACCGGTCAGGCGCATGACATTACACCGTGCATCGGCTGCGAGCAGGCGTGTTTCGGACGGCTTTACAGGGGCCGCCATATCAGTTGCATCGGCAATCCCGTGACAGGCCGGGAACTGGCCTATGCAGAACTGCGGCCGGTTCAGACACCCAAACACATCGTCATCGTCGGCGGTGGACCGAGCGGGATAGAGGCTGCGGTCGTCTCCTCCCGGCGCGGCCATCGCGTCACGCTGATCGAACAGTCCGATCAACTCGGCGGACGCATGAAGCTTGCGATGAAGCCGAAGGGCCGCGACGAGTGGTCGAAACTGCTCGCGCACAAACTCGATCTTCTCGACCGCTTCGGTGTCAATATCCGCACCGGCACCAAAGCGACACCGGAGCTCATTCGGTCGCTGCAACCCGACGAAGCCGTGCTCGCCACCGGAACGTCTTTCGAGCCGCTGGATCTGGAAGGTGCAAGCTCCGCCCCAATCATGACCGTCGACGAGGTTGTCGCCGATCCCTCTAAGGCAGGTCGGAAAGTGCTGGTCGTCGATTACCTCGACCGTCAGCCGGCAATGGTTACGGCCATCATGCTTGCGGAAATGGGTCGCAGCGTCGAAATGAGCACGGCGTCCTTCCACGTCGGCCAGAAACTCGAGATCCAGAACATCACCTATTTCTACGCCAGGGCGCTCGCCGCCGGGATCGTCTTCATGCCGACCGTGGTGCCGCGTCGCTTCGACAGCGGCAGCGTCACCTTCCACAATGTCTTCACCCGGATGGACTGTCGTACCGAGCGCTACGACACGATCGTCATAGCCGCACCCGGCGTGCCGCAGACGGGACTTGCGGAAGCGCTCAAGGCGGCATCGATCAAGACCACCATCATCGGCGACGCCTATGCGGCGCGTGATATCGAGGCGGCGATCCTTGACGGGTTCGAAACAGGGGCCGCCGCCTGATCCTCATCGACGGACACCAGAAAGGAACAGACAATGGGTGACGCAATCCGCTGGTCGAGACAGGAAGACGTGCAACTGACCTGGGTCCATCCCGGTCAGGAATTCAGCCACCGGCTGATCACCAAGAAGCTGCACGGCTCCTCGATCTCCTTCCACATCACCACTTACATGCCCCATTTCGACGTGATGGTGGAAGGCGACGGCATACACGAGGTTATCCTCTACTGCCTGCACGGCTGGTCGAAGCAGATCGTCGAGGCTACCGGCGAAGAGCACATCTTCAAGCCGGGCGACGCTATGTATCTCCCCGTCAACTACCGCTATCGCCACATCATCGGCGAAGCCGGCCTGGTGATCGCCGTTTGTGCCAATCCCAGCAAGGAAGCCGGCGACATGTAACCCCCTACTCCCATCAAGGAGATTTTTGGATGAGTGCTCCCGTCTGGTTCAGCGAGCAGGAGGTAACCCGGCTGCTTCAGCCGGCTGCACTCATTACGCGTCTGGAGGCCGCATTCAGAGACGCAGACGCCGGCCTTTTGACCGAGCCAAGGCCGCTGCGCATCGATGCCCATGAGCATGGCGCCAACTACGTGGCTTTTCCGGCCTACTGGCCCGCCGCTGGTATCGCCACGACGAAGGTTCTGTCGGGCGTGCTTGGCAACCCCGCCAGGGGTTTGCCCAAGATCGATGCGGTCATCATCGTCATGGATGCGGTGACAGGACGCATCCGTGCCATGATGGACGGGCGGCGCATCACGGCGCTACGCACCGCCGCAACCACGGCGCTGGCCTGCCGGACGCTCGGCATCAGGCCGAACGGCGTGCTCGGCCTGATCGGCACCGGCGTTCAGATGCGAGCACATGCCGAGACGATGACCTGTGTCGCGGAATGGGAAACCATTCTGGTCGCCTCGGCCAACGAAGACATGCAGCGCGCCGCATGCGCATGCGCGTCAATTTCCGCGCTTCTGGGAAGACCTGTTCAGGCGGTATTGCGGTCCGAACTGCTTCGCCGTTCGGACGCAATTGTCCTGACCAGCATGTCGAGCACTCCTCTTGTTCGTTCTGAAAACATCAAATCAGACGCGATCGTAGCCTCCGTCGGACCTTTTCATCCGGGCAGTACGGAAATCGACCCTGCCTTGGTTCGCATGGCCACGGCCGTCATGTCGGACACGCCGAAGCGGCTGCAGGACCAGTGGTCTGCCGTAAGCGCGGAACTCGGCGGACATTTTGATCATCTCGTGGATATGCAAGCTGCGATAGCCGGCCGCATTTCCCCAGCTCACGAAGGTATACGCGTGTTCCTGTCGGATGGCCGGTCCATCGAGGATCTTACGGCGGCCTCTCTGGTTCTCGAGGCCGCCGAAGCAAATGGTGTCAAGGGATTGGAACTTGGCTGATCAGAGTTCAGCCAGGCCACCTAGCGTCTGCGAGATGACCTGACGGCTGCGCATCAGGACGAGTTCCTTCCAATCCTGCGTGCCGGGATGATAGAAACGCTTGAGTGCCGTCTTGATCTTCAGCGTTTCCTCAGACGACCAATCCACCTTGCCATAGGCATGTAGCCAATGTTCGTCGCGAAGCGCCTCGGCGCCGGTTTCCGGATCGAACGTGCCGTATTCCAGAGCAATGAACGTCAACTTCTCATCGCCGATCTTGCGCGCCCAGGCATATTGCGTCAGACCGGCGATGACCACCGAGGAAGACTTGCCGAGCATGGGCTCGCCAAGGCTGGTGCCATACCAGGCCCGGCAGCGGGCCTGCCCGCTCGTGCCCGGCGAATGGCCGACGATCGGCTCGCCGTAGCCGAAGGAGCCGAGACCCGTGTGGTAGTCGATGACGGCAACGCTCTTGCGCTCCGACAGCCGGAAATCATCGCAGATCCTGTTGATCGTCTGCAGCGCCCAGGTCGGCCCGGTACCACCGTAGAAATAACCTTCCGGATGGGTGTACTGGCCGCTGCTGCGCGCAACCGAGAAAGCCTTGGCGCCATGTTTCATGCGATAGGCTTCCAACGTCTCCTTGGCCGCTTTCAGCGTTGCCTCATCCCGCGTCCTGGGAAGAAAGGCATCGGCCAGCTCGGAATACCCCTCATTCGCCGGCAATCCGTTCTCGAACGGGATGCAGTTACGGTTGAGGTCAACACCCTCTTCCGTGGTGCGGCGCAGCCAGGCGAAGCCATAGGGGTTGATCGCATGGACGAGGAGGACGGCCGTGCCGGGCTGGCTCAGGCCCGCACGACCGGTCGCCATCCAGTCCATCTGGGCGCCGGAACCGCAGAAGCCCTCGACGCCGTGCGTGGCCGAGACCAGGACCATCACCTTGGCGGCGTCTTCGGGACCGAACCAGGCGCAATCGGTTGAGAGAGCTTCGCCGTATGGACCGAAATTGGAATTCTCATAGAGGGAAAGCTTGCCGCCCGCCGCCGCGGCGCGTTCCCGGAATAAGGCACGCGCTCCCCTGTAATCCTCGGAAAAGCACCCATCGACGTCCATTTGAATTCCAGCAATCATTCCCGCCACCCTGGCTCAAAATTTGATCATGAAAGCGGCCAGCCGGCCGCTCTTTTTGATATATCACACAGTATTTTTACGCAACGATACCTGCGTGATTATCGCATTCTCCCCTGACCGTCAGCGGGACGGTGTGCAGGCGACCGCGACGGTCATTCCGGCTGAGCCGACGATGCGGCGGTACTTGTAGACCTTCGGGAGATAGACGGCCTGTCCGGGGCGGAACTCCCATTCGCGCTCTTCGAGGAGATCGACGTGGCGCGCCCAGCCGCTCAGGCAGAACAGCACGGTATCGTGCAGGCCGTCGCCTTCGACGAGCGAATCCAGATCAGGCAGGTAGGTCGTCAGGTGGAAGGAGAGCGGCGCACCGTTCTTCGCCTCCGTAATCAGCCGGTAGCTGTATTCCTTGTCCGGATAAAGCCAGACCTTTTCGACGTCCTCTTGGCGGACCCATTGAATCTTTTGCGTCATGAAACCCTCTCTGTTCAGATACCCATCGGGTGAAGGATGTTCTTCAGGAAGCGCTGCGCCCGCTCGGACTGCGTATTCTTGAAGAAGCTTTCCGGTGTGCCCCTCTCGACGATCGTGCCCTGATCCATGAACAGGATCTTGCTGCCGACATGGCGCGCGAAACCCATCTCATGCGTGACGCAGACCATGGTCATGCCCTCCTTCGCGAGGTTCACCATGACGTCGAGGACTTCGCCGATCATTTCCGGATCGAGCGCCGAGGTCGGCTCGTCGAACAGCATGACCTTGGGATCCATCGCCAGGCCGCGGGCGATCGCGACGCGCTGCTGCTGTCCGCCGGAGAGCATTTTCGGGTATTTCGCCGAATGCTCCAGAAGGCCGACCCGGTCGAGCAGCATCCGCGCCCGTTCGCGCGCCTCAGAAGAACTGCGCCCCAGCACGCGCCGCTGGGCAAGCATGACATTGCCCTCGACGGTCAGATGAGGGAAGAGCTCGAACTGCTGGAAGACCATGCCGACCCGCGAGCGCAGCTTGGTGAGGTTCACCTTGGGATCGCCCACGGACACGCCGTCGACGACGATCCGGCCCTCGTCAAACCCTTCCAGGCCGTTCAGGCACTTGATGAGCGTCGATTTTCCGGAACCGGACGGGCCGCAGATAACCACCACTTCGCCGTTCTTCACCTCGAAGCTGCAATCCTGGAGAACCCTGAAATGGCCGTAGTGCTTGCCGACCTTTTCGGCGGAAATGACCGGATCAACGCTGTTCGGCATTTTCCAACCTCGCTTCCTCTTCGAAACCCCGACCGAAACGCCGCTCCAGCCAGTTCTGGACGAGCGACCAAGCGGAGGTCATGACCAGATAGTAGATTGATGCGACGATGAAGAGTTCCAGCGTCAGGAACCGCTCCTGAATGAGGAGGTTGGTCCGGCGCAGGAGCTCTTCCATGGAGATCGCCGAGGTGAGCGATGTCGTCTTGAGCAGTCCGTTGACGCTGTTGCCGAGCATCGGCAGCATGACGCGCGTCGCCTGCGGAAGGATGACATCGCGCATCGCCTGGAATTTCGTGAGGCCGAGTGCGGTGGCCGCATTGCGCTGGCCTATGCCGACGGACTGCACCGCGCCCCGGATGATTTCCGAGAGATAGGCGGCCTCGTTGAGCGCAAGGCCCAGCAAGGCGCAGGTCACCACTTCGAATTTGATACCGATCTGCGGCAGGCCGGTATAGATGATGACGAGTTGGACGAGCAGCGGCGTGCCGCGCATCAGCCAGACATAGAAGAAGGCGACCTTCTCGAGCCAGCCTATGCCGCTCATCCGGGCCGCGGCCACAACGCCCCCCAGCATAAGCCCGAGCAGCGCCGAGACGACGGTCAGCCAGATCGTGGTCCAGGCCCCGTAAAGCAGGAAGGGGCTGAACAGGTATTCGAAGAAGGCGGACCAGCTCCACATCGTCATCGGCAAGTGCTCCGGAAATGAGCGAGCGGCGCGGCCGAAGCTTGCCGCTCGAATCTGGTCAGATGCCCGGTCCCTTGACGTCGAACGGCCCATCCCAAGGCGTCTTGCCGTATTTGTCGAAGATCGCCTGGTAGCTGCCGTCCGCCTTCATCTTCGTCAGCGTGTCGGCGACCGCCTGGGCGAAGTCCTTGTTGCGAAATGCGAGGGCGACCGGCGATGGATAGAGCCCCTTCAGCGCCACTTGTGAAATGCCGCGGTCCGCATATTCCTTCGCGACGGCCTCGATCGTGAAGTTTGCATCCACCTGTCCGGCCTTCAGCGCCTGGTAGTCGATATTGGTGTCGTTGAAGATGGCGATCTTGATCGCCGGCAGACCTTTCGCCTGCAGTTCCTGATCGAGCTGCTTGAGCTTGTTTTCCTCATAGCCGCCGATATCGACGCCGATCGTCTTGCCCGCGAGATCCTCGACGGTATTGAACTTGCCGGCATCGCCCGGGCGGGTCGAAACGGCGATCGCCTGGTTTTCGTAGCGCACCATGTAGATGATCTTGATACGGGCGTCGGTGAAGAAGACGCCGGTGTTGATCATGTCCCAGCGGCCAGCCTGGAGGCCCGGAATCATCGTACCGAAATCGTCGACCCGGATCTTTTTCTGCTTCAGGCACAGCCTTTCAAGGATGGCGTCGCCCACCTCGACGCGCATGCCTTTCAGCTCGCCTGACTTGGGATCGACATATTGCATGGGCGGGGAGACGGGATTGATCGAAACAACAGCTTCGCCGGGAGTGAGAAGGCTGGAATCGGCGACCTTGATCGGGCAATCGACTGCCACGGCTGTCGTCGTATAACCGATCAAAAGGGAGATGAATGCTGCGGAGAATGCACTTCCTGTACGAGCGAGAGACATGGCGGAGGCCCTTCCAGTCGAGGAATTTACGCCAAGAAATATCAAAAGATATTTTTTTATTGTCCAACAAAAAATATCAGTTTCATAAAGATTCTGCTGCGCCGCAGCGAAGCGCTTAACAACATCGGAAGTGCCGCCGCCCGCGGTTGCGGACGACGCCAAAAACAGCTCAAAAATAATCTGTCGCTGCCTTATTCGGCAGGTATCGCATGCCTTTTGGGCGCCACCGCTTCCAGCTGCGCCAGGAAGGAGCGCGTCCGGCTGTGGGCCGGATTTGCGAATATCTGCGCCGCCGTTCCGTGCTCGATGATCCGCCCCCGATCCATCACGATGATTCGATCCGCGATGGAGCGTGCAAACCCCATTTCATGGGTTACGATGACCATCGTCGTGCCCTGACGCGCCAGCGTCTGCATCGCGCCGAGCACTTCGCCGACCGTTTCCGGATCGAGCGCGGACGTGGGTTCGTCGAACAGCATCAGCGCCGGTTCCATCGAGATCGAACGCGCGATCGCCACCCGCTGCTTCTGTCCGCCCGACAGTTCGGAAGGATACTTGTGTTCAAGCCCGGCAAGCCCGAAGTCGCGCAGCAGGTCGTTGGCGCGCTTTCGCGCTTCGGCGCGCGGGCGGCCAAGCACCCGGACGAGACCTCGCGCGATGTTTTCCTGCGCGCTCAGATGGCTGAAGAGATTGAAGCGCTGGAAAACCATGCCGATCCGCCGCCTCTGCCGCTCGAAAGTCTTGCGGTCGAAGGCTGCCGTCCTTCCGCCAGGCCGGCGGCTCGGGCCAAAGGGCCCCGACTGCAGGCGAATCTCGCCGCTATCCGGTGGCTCCAGGTAGTTCAGGCAGCGCAGCAGGGTGGATTTGCCGGATCCGGATGGGCCGATCACGACGATCACTTCGCCTTGATGGATACTGAGGCTGACGTCGTCGACGGCGAGCGTGGTGCCCAGGCGCTTGGTGAGGTTTTTCGCCTCAAGCAAGGGAGCGCCAGGCGGCAGGTCGAGAGGATGCAGCACCGGAGCCTGCGGGCTTGCCGGCTGATCTACGCGCACGACCTCGTACCGCTGCTGCTCGGAGCGCCGTAGGCGCTTTTCGATGAAGGCCTGGCCGATCATCGTGAAGCTGATCATGCCCATGTACCAGCACGCGGCCGCGGCATAGATTTCCAGCGGATGGCCTGTCGATTGCGCCAGTTGCTGCGAGTTTCTCAGCAGTTCGCTGACCGAGATCGCCGAAAGCAGCGACGTGGCCTTGATCATGTAGCTGTAATTGTTTCCGAGCGGCGGGATGATGGCGCGCAGAGCCTGCGGCAGGACGACCAGGAAGAAAGTCTGCAGCTTTCCGAGGCCGAGCGATGCCGCCGCCTCCCGCTGATCTGAGGAAACAGAGATGAGACCGGCGCGGATGATCTCCGCCATGCGCGGCCCCTCGTTCAAGGACAGTGCGAGGATGCCGGTCGTCAGCACCGAAAGCCGCATGCCCAGCAATGGCAGCACGGCGTAGAAGAACAGGATCTGCACCAGCAGCGGCGTGCCGCGAAAGATCCAGAGATACAGGAAGGCGAGGAACCGCGGCAGGCGCGGTTTCCCCATCAGCATCGGCGCCACGAGGAACCCGATCAGGGTTCCAAGCGTCTGGCAAAGCGTCGCAATCCAGAATGTCGTCCAAGCTGCCCAGGCCATGGTCGGCGAGAACAAGATTCCGGAAAACAACGCCGAATCCCAAGCCATCCGTTAGATCGCCTTCTTGACGAGGGCCATCTGGCCCGGGCGATGTGGCCGGTCGGGATCAAGCACATAGGTGAAACCGCCACGGTTTGCGCCGCCCATGCCGAAGTCCAGGATGTTCGCCATGCCGGGCGGTCCGGAAAGGGCATCATGCACGCAGTTGACGATAGTGTTGGCTGCGCCAAACAGAGAGAGCGCCGCCGGAACGAGGCTCGCCCTGATGTGGTGAGCGCCGAGGATGTCGATGCGGTCCGCGATCTCCAATCCAAACTTTTCCGGCTGGTAGTACATGATGAGGCTCATCGAAATCACCGCTTCATCGCCGCGCTTGCCTTCCGCGAACTGACTGATGCCGATCACGCGGCCCGGTTCCAGAATGCCGAGGCTTGCGTCGCCGGAATCGACCGGGAAGGAGGCCGTTTCGGTCTCCCATCGCTCTTCGATAGTGTCGATATCCATGTTCAGGCGCTCGGCGATCAGCGCGATCGATTCCGGCATGCCCATATGGCCCTCGATCTGCCCGGCGGTGATCTTCGCCTTAAATTCATCGGGCCATAGACCGTAGCCGACATGTTCGATATCGCCCGGGCCGGTACCGGTGACATCGATCGCACGCGTCAGGCTCACCTTCTTCACGCCGCTGGTCGCGCGGGCGAGCGTCAGCGGAATAGCGTCGAAGATGTAGCCGGGATTGATGCCAGCGCCGGTGATCGTGACGCCTTTGGAAACGGCCAGAGCATGCAGCCGTTCGGTGAAGCCTGCATAGCGCAGACGCGGATAGAACATCGATTCGGCCGCGGACACGACATTGATGCCGGCCTCCAGAATTTCGCCGAGCTGCGCCTCGATGGCAGCGGGCTTCGATTCCGTCATATGCAACACGACGTCCGCCTTCTCACCGATGGCGGCAAGACATGACTTGAGGTCAGGCGCGACGACGATGCCATCGATGCCCTTGTTTTCGGGAAACAGATCCTGAAGTTTCCGGCCGGTCTTGGCCGGATCGTGGTCGATCGCGCCGACGACCCGGATCGTCGGATAATCCGTCTGCAGCGCCTTCATCACGAGCCCTCCCAGCGCGCCGACGCCGTAAAGGATGATGTTTGCCTTCTTCATTTCATTGCCTGTCATTTTTCTGCTCAATGCTGCGTTGCGGACAAGGGGGAAACGGCGCGCTGGTTGCCTTGAAGGGCGGCGCGTTCAAGGACATGCTGGATCAACATCCATCCGGTGGTCATCGCCAGATAATAGAGCGATGCTACCGAATAGAGTTCGAAGGGGCGGAACGTCTCGTTGATCGCCATCGAGGTGACGCGGACCAGTTCCTGAAAGGAGATGACCGACAGGAGCGACGTCGTTCGCATCATCGACGTGAACTCATTGCCGAACGGCGGGAGGATGATCCTCAGCGCCTGGGGCAGCAGGATCGATCGCATCGTCTCGAAGCGCGAATATCCCAGCGACCAGGCCGCCTCGCGCTGGCCGCGATCAATGGTCTCGAAAGCCGCCCGGAAGATTTCCGCCATATAGGCGGAAGCATAGAGGGAAAGCCCGGCGACGCCGGCTTGAAGTACCGAGAGGCGAAGCCCGAGCTGGGCGAGGCCGAAATAGAACAGCAGCAGGAGCACGAGCGGCGGAATGCCGCGAAATGTCCAGATATAGGCCCTGGCAAACCGTCTCAAGACCGGCTGCCCAAGCAGCATGAGGGCGATGACGAAGCCGACCACGGTCGCAAGAAGCTGGGCGACGGTGGCCACCACAAGGGTCACCAGCGCCGCCATCGCGATGTCGCGGTCGAACAGGTAGGTCCAGAAAGTATCGAAATCCCAGATCACGGGCAATCCCCGGTCATGGCGGCGGTTCGCAAACCGCGGACCGCCGCTGCTCTGCCGAGCGTTTACTTTGCGTATGCGAAGGACGGAACTTCCGCTACACCCCATTTTGCCAGGATCTTGGCATAGCTGCCGTCAGCCTTCAGGGTCTCGAGGCCCTTCACCAGCGCATCGGCAAGCGCGGTGTTATCCTTCATCACCGCCAGTGCCAGCTGGTTGGAGGCATAACCGGTGAAGGACAGCTTGAAGTTCTTATTGGTGTTGTTGATGTAGTAAGCCGCCTGCGGATCGTTGAGATATGCAGCGACGGTCTGGCCCGACGCAATCGCCTGGATCGCTTCCGAATTACTGTCGAAAGCGCGAATGTCGATGGGCGCGAGGCCCTTGGCGACCATCCGCTGGCTATGATCCTTGAGGTTCTTGTTGGTCGTACCGCTCGCAGCGACGGATACGGATTTGCCGGCCAGCGTATCGAAGCAGGCATTGTAGGACGCGTTGTCGCCGCTCTTGAAGTCGCATTTGCCGAGATCGCTGTCCTTGGCGACCATCATTCCCTCGCCCCACTGGACGTAAGGCACCATGTTCATGATCTTCAGGCGGTCTGGATTGACGAATATCGCGGTGCAGAGGCCATCGAAGCGGCGTGCCTGAAGGCCGGGAACGAGACCCGGAAACGCCAGGTTTGTCCACTGGATCTTCAAGCCCATCTTTTCGGCCAATCCGCCGCAAAGATCGTAGTTGAGACCGTCCATCTTGCCGTCTTTGTTAATGAACTGGTTCGGCGCTGCGGCGAAGTCCGCGGCCATTGCGATCTCGCCGGACTGGAGGAGCGCCCCCTTGGGCAGCTCATCTGCCTCTGCTGAAGCTGCTGAAAGCATCGTCAGAATTATCGCGAGATACATGGAATGCTTAGTCATGAAAGTTCCCCTTTTTATCGCCTTTGTAATCCACCCGAAGGTGGCCCAAACGCTGAGGAATATCTTGTGATATATCATAAGGCATGTCAATGGCGGCCTTTGCTATCACTCATGGGTCATCCCGGCTTCGATATCAATTCCGCGGCTCATGGTAGTTCGGAACTTGCCAAGGCCGGAAAGAAGATTGAACCGCCGATGCTCCGAAAGGCCTGTACATCCCAAGCGTTCAAGACCAATGCTGTCGAGCCGATTCCCCATCGCCCTGCCGCCGGGCGCGTCGCGCTCGGCGAGGTCGGTGGCGATGATCTCTCCCTGCAGGGCGAGAATGCGACCAACCGGCAGGGCCTTCAGGGTGTCGTGATCGCCGGCGCGAACGCCCGCACGTTCAAGAAAATCCCGCGCCATGGTGCTCGCGGTCTGGGGATCGATGATGCGGCTTCCTACCACGGAACCGTCTTAACGCAGGCCGTATAAAGAAGGTCATGACCGAGACATTGCAGCAATTCCTCGTCACTACTCGTCGATAGCGACGCAATCAAGCTGCCGCCGCTACCGTGGTTTTTCCACCGCCGCTCTCACGCTATTAGGTTGCGAGGAAACCACCATCCACAGTCACTATGGTGCCGGTCACCATTTCTGTATCCGATGACAACAACGCCGCGATCGTTCGCGCCACATCATCGACTTCGGCGAAGCGCCCAATCGGGTGGCGTGCCATCATCGGCTCGGATTTTGCAGGATCGCTCCAAGCCCTAAGAGCGAGTTCTGTCAGCGTAATCGTCGGCGCTACAGCGTTGACCCGAATTCCATAGGGACCAAACTCCTTCGCCAGCACGCGCGTTGCTCCTTCGAGACCTGCCTTCGAAGCGGCATAGCAGAGATGTTCGGCAAAGCCGCGATGACCCGCGATCGAGGTGATGTTGACAATTGCTCCCCCGCCACCGGCGAGGACACGCGCACGGCCAAACTCCTGGCAAGTGATCAGGGCCGCTCGCAAATTGACACCCATAACGGCCTCATAACCCGCCTCGGTCATATCGAAACTGGATTCGAGGACATTGATGCCGGCACTGTTGATCAGGTAGTCGGCGGTGCCGGCCTCTCCCATCGCGGCGCGCGTGGCGGCAGGATCGGCAAGATCGACAGCGATCGAACGCCCTCCGACTTGCGCCCGGAGGCTCTCCAGGTCGGAAGCGGTTCGGCTAAGCGCGATCACGTCAGCGCCCCGCTCTGCCATCACTCTTGCGCAAGCGCGACCAATTCCCTTCCCTGCTCCTGTGATAATGACGGTCTTGCCGGCAAACTGCATATCTATCTTCTCCCTAGCCCTTTAACGGCACAGTTGGACCAGCTCCGGTTCGAGCAGGCCGCCCAAGCTGGCAATTATTGTGGGCGGCCCGTCGTTATCGGGAAGCGCCGCCCATGGTTTTCTCAGACGCGATCGAAGTTCGTCGGGAGCACCAGCATGTCACGGATCGTGACAGTGCGTTTGCGGGTCAAAATGTATTCGACGGCGTCAGCGACTTCGCTCGGATCGATCAGGCTGCCAGATTCCTTGGCCTTGCGAAGGTTTTCTTCAGGCCAATCCGCAAGAAGAGCCGAAATAACCGGACCGGGCGAAACCTGGGCAACACGGACGCCGTGCGGGATCATCTGACGGCGCATCGTCTGGACAAAGCAGGTGATCGCCCATTTGGAGGAGGCGTAGACCGGCTCCCAATAGGTCGGAAAATGCCCGGCGATCGAGCACGTCACGACTATGTCGCCGGTTTTGCGTTCCGTCATGTGCGGGACTACGGCATGGACGTTCTTCATCACGGCGTTGACGTTGAGGTTCAGCATCTTGTCGATCGCCCCGCTCGTCGTCTCCGTGAGATCGCCGCCAATGTACGTGCCGGCATTGCAATAAAGGATGTCGATACGATCGACCTTCTTCAGAATCTCGTGAACCATCGCATCGCAGCTTTCGGTGTCGAGCAGATTAGTGACCTGTGGGATTGCATTACTGCCGAGCTTTCCGGCCAGATCTTTCAAACCGGCTTCGTTCCAATCGACCATGACGACCGTCGCGCCGCGGGATAGAAGCTTTTCCGTGGTGGCAAGCCCGATGCCCGACGCCGCGCCCGTGATGACGGCAATCTTGCCTTCCAAAGATTCAGACATGCGTATTCTCCTGTGGTTATGGATCGAATGTTCGCTCGCTCATCGCCATTCGCGGGCGATGTAGATGGCAAGAAGGATGATGAAACCTCTGATGATGTCCTGGAGATATGGATTGATCCCCATCAGGTTGAGACCATTGCTGAGGATGCCAAGCAGGACGGCGCCGATCACCGTGCCGAGGATGAGCCCACGCCCGCCGGCGATCGCCGTACCGCCGAGAACGACGGCGGCAATGGCGTCAAGCTCGAAACCAACGCCGGCATTCGGCTGACCGGACATCAGACGGCCGGTGAGGATGACCGCCGCCAGACCGGACGTGATCCCCGAAATCGTGTAGACCGCGATCTTGATCCTGGCCGTCTTCACGCCGGAAAGCTTCGCAGCTAGCTCATTGCCGCCGATCGCGTAGACGTGCCGGCCGAATGGCGTACGCTCAAGAAGCACCCAAGCCAAGGCGTAGATGATCAGCATCGCGATTACTGGGACCGGGATAATGCCGACACGGCCGACGCCGAACCAGGAGATCCAGGAAGGCAAGCCGGAGATCGGATAGCCGCCGGAATAGATTAGCCCGATGCCGCGGGCGATCCCCATCGTGGCCAGCGTGACGATGATTGCCGGCATCCGCCCCCACGCAACCAGAAGACCGTTAAAGATGCCGAGCCCCAACCCGATACCGACGCCGGCCAGAAGGCCAAGCCAGCCCGGAAGGCCGAAATGCACCATCAGACCGGCCGACATCGTACCTGCCAGCGCCATCACCGCGCCGACTGACAGATCGATGCCACCGGTGAGGATGACAAATGTCATGCCAACCGCGAGGATCGCCACGACGGAAACCTGCCGCAGCACGTTGAAGATGTTCGAAACCGAGAAGAAGCTGTCGGAGGCAAAGCCCATCAGGATCGAAACGACGACCAGACCGGCAAGCGGCAGCGCCAAGGGCGAATGAAGTGCCGATTTCCATAGCGGAGTGCCGGCGCCTTTGTCCCGGCCGGCAGATGCGGCGAGCGCGTCATGCGACATTTTTAATCCTCCCGGTTGTTGCATGCATCATGATCTCCTCCGCATTGATCGCAGCACCTTCAACGGTCGCGACGATGCCGCCCGACCGAAAGACACAGACGCGGTCGGACATGCCGATAACTTCGGGAAGCTCCGACGAGATCATGATGATTGAATAGCCCCGCGCGGTGAATTCGCGCATCAGCTGGTAGATTTCGGCCTTGGCGCCGACATCGATGCCACGTGTCGGTTCGTCGAATACGAGCACTTTCATGGTGTGATTAAGCCAGCGGGCAATCACCACTTTCTGCTGGTTTCCGCCCGACAATGTATCCACCCGCGCCATGGGGCCCTGAGCCTTGACTTGCAACTGGTTCATGGCAGCGATGGTGTCGTCCAGCTCCTTTCGCCGGTTGATGAAGAAATGGCCGAAGAGATATCGGTCATAGTTGTTGAGCGAAACGTTCTGAATGATGGGAAAACTGGTGATCAGCCCCTGCTCCTTGCGGCTTTCGGGAAGAAGACCGATGCCTGCGGCCAAGGCTTCGGCCGGATCGGCAAACCGTATCTCCACGCCGTTGATCGACAGCTTGCAGCAGGCGGCCGGATAGGCACCGATCATCGCAAGCGCCGTTTCGGTCCTCCCGGATCCGACCAATCCCGCAAATCCGAGGATTTCGCCGGTGCGCAGGTTGAAGCGCGATACCGGCCCGCCGCGTTTGAGTTGGACAGCCTCGGCATCGAGAACGACAGGCGCGCTGGCGGGAATGGCCGGCTTGGCGGGAAAGCTGCTTTCGATCCGGCGACCGACCATCATCTCGACCAGTCGCTCTTGATCGACGTCGCTCACCGCGCATGACGCAACGAACTCGCCGTCGCGAAGAACGGTGATGCGGTCGCAGATCTCGAAAATCTCCTCAAGGTGATGGGAAATGAAGATGATGGTGACGCCCTTTTCCCGCAGGCCGCGCATCACCTTAAACAGATGCTCGACCTCGGCGGGTGTGAGCGTCGCGGTCGGCTCGTCGAGGACCAGTATCCGCGCGTTCAGCGCCAGTGCCTTAGCTATCTCGACAAATTGCTGCTCGGCAACCGAGAGATTGCGCACCGGCATGCCGAGAGGAATGGCGATTCCCAATTGCTGCATGATTTCCATCGCCCGCCTGTGCATCGCGGCGCGTTTCAGCAGGCCTAGCGAATTGTGCAGTTCGCGCGCCAGAAACATGTTCTCGACGGCGTTGAGATAAGGGATCAGCGAGAACTCCTGAAAAACGACGCCGATCCCACTGTCAATCGCTGCGTTGTAATCCGCAAAACGATGAACCCTGCCTTCGATCCTGATCTCGCCTTCACTTGGCTGAAGAATGCCGCACAGAATTTTCATCAACGTCGATTTGCCGGCGCCGTTCTCTCCGACAAGAGCATGGATCTCGCCCGCCTCAGCTTTGAAGTCGACGCCGTGGAGAACCTCAATCTTCCCGAAGCTTTTTTTGATGCTATTGAGTTCCAGCATCATATCCTCCCTCAGTCAGAACCGTGATGCGCCCCCGCCCGCACAAGCGGAGGCGCAGGCAGCATTTACCAACTGAAGCCGGATGCGTTTTCCTTGGTGACCGGCTTGACGTCGATCGGAACTTCCTTCGGCACAACACGGGCGCCCCACTTCTGGGCAAGCGCCATGGCGAGACCGACACGGACCTGATCGCGCGGGAATTGCGCGGTGGTTTCGATGAAGGGCGTACCGTCGGCAATCGCCTTTACCGCCTCCGGGGCACCATCGACCGACGTCAGCTTGATGTCCTTGTTCGAGCCCTGGATCGCGGCGAGCGCACCCATGGCACCTCCGTCGTTGACCGAGAAGATACCTTTAAGGTTCGGGTGCGACTGGATCATGTTTTCGACGACACCAAGCGCGACCGAGCGATCCTGGCGACCGTTCTGGGTGTCGACGAGCTTGATGCCCTTGAATTCGGAAAGTGCCTGCTTGCAGCCTTCCACACGCTGAAGGATCGGAACGACGGCAATGCCGTCGAGAATGGCGACTTCACCTTCTCCGTTCAGCGCCTTTGCCAGATGCTGGCACGACTGGTAGCCGGCATCCTGGTTCTTCGAGCCGACGAAGGTATCAACCGGACCGCTGGCATTGGCATCAACGGCAACGACGATGACATTCTGCGCCTTGGCTTCCCGGACGACGGATTCGACGCCAGCAGAATCGGTCGGGTTGAGGAGTAGAATATCGATCTTCTTTTGCAGCATGTCCTCGACGTCCGAGATCTGCTTTGAAACATCGTGGCCGGCGTCGGTTACCACGACCTCGGCGCCGATGCTCCTGGCAGCTTCGTTCAGCGCCTCCTGCATCGACACGAAATAGGGATTGTTCAGTTCCTGGAACGTCATGCCGATCTTGAGTTTGGCATCCTGCGCCATGGCTGGAGCGGCGGCGAACGCAAGTGCCGCGATCGACAGCGTTGTCAGAGCCTTTTTCATGTCAGTCTTCCTCCCTTGTGAGACAGGCACAGCCCGTCCGCTTCCGGAAAGCACCATGCCTTCCGAATGACGAAGCCCTTTTCGGGCGATTAGCTTTTGCTGCTACTCTGCGGCTCTCAGCACCTCATTGGCCGCAAACGTTGCGCGGAATTGCGATGGCGACATTCCCTTGTGTTTGAGAAAGTGCCGGTTGAAGTTGGAAATGTTCGAAAAGCCGATCTCGAAGCACACCTCCGCGACCTTGGCTTCCGGCTGGCTCAATAGCATCAGACAGGCAAGATCAACGCGAAGCTGGTTCCTGTAGCGCACGAGCGTCGTTCCGGTATGCCGCTTGAAAGCTCGCGAAAAGGAACTCGAGCTCTGCTCGACCAGATCGGCAAGCTCGCGCTCGTCAATATCATCGGTCAGGTGCTCCCGAAGATAGGCGATGGCACGGTTGATCCCGCCTTCATTGATTTCGGCAAGGTCGAGCTCATAGCTCAAGCTGGCCAGGACTTCCGGCTCCGGCGCCCGGACAAGGATATCGAGAATCTCGCAGAAAAGTGCGAGCCGCATCAAACCCTGGGCGTCGATCAGGCGCTCCATCAAAGGTCGGACCGAGGCGCCGGTTTCCTTGTCGAAGAGAAGGCCCCGCCGGCTGCGCTCCAACAATGCGGTAACACTCGCCATCTCGGCCATGTCGCCGATACAGTCCTGTATGAACTTTTCCGGGAACTGGATGACGAGACCGCGGGTCGGTATGACTTCGCCAGGTTCGGTTTCCGAGATCCAGTTCTGCGGCAGGTTGGGTCCTGTCATGATCAGCTGGCCCGGCTCAAAGCGGCCGATGTGATCGCCAACATAGAACCGACCGGAGGTCGCGACCACGAGATGAATTTCGAACTCCGGATGATAGTGCCACCGCACCGTCCGGAACGGGTAGCCGTGCTTCCAAGCAGCAAAGGATTCGCCCTTGCGGATGTGCACCAGTTCCAAATCGGGTTGCATTGTTGCTCCTCACCACAAGCATCGGCCCAAATCCGGCAAAATCTGCAAACCTCCGATTTTGCAGATCTAATGCTGTTCTGGACGATATCGTGCAAAAACCGGAGCTTCTACATCATGGCAAATCTTTCTCTGATACTTTTTTGACAGATCGGTGTTGACGAGTGCGCAGGTAGAGATTGCGCGTCAATTTGAAGTGGGGAAGTCACCCGACCAGCTCGAGCGGTCAGCCCCTCACCGGGTGCCACCTCGTCGACCAGGCGGTGCGGATCACGTTGGCCAACCGCACGGTCACGGTCGGCGCCGGTGCGCTTCACGCCACGCAGGAGGTCATCGAGATTTCTGATCGGCTCAGCGCCGGAGCAGCCAAGGCACTGCTGGGCAAGGCCGCCCTCCCCGATGCGCTGCCCTGGGTGACGGATCGATAGGTCTATTGGGACTGCGACACCTTGCTGAAAACCTGCGGGGGCGGCTCTGCCATAAAGTGGCGTTCGCCCCGCCGGCAGAGATAAACCTCCCGTTCGGGGTTGGCCTCGATCGCGAAACCCGAGCTGCGAAGCATAGCCTCCACTGCCGATTTGTTGGGAATGAACCAGTTGGTGGGATCGGAAGCGTAACGTTCCTCCACGAAGAAGAGTTTCGGATATTCCGGACGATCGAAGACCGCCCATTCGGAAAAATCGTAATCGTCCTCGAGATCGGGAATACGTTCGTCGCCCCGCTGCAGACACTGCAGGAGCATGAGATCGTCGACGACATGCTCGTAAAGCAGATCGAGCGCCAGCAGCGGATGACGAAGATGATAAAGCACGCCCATGAAGATCACGAGATCGAACCTCTCGTTCAGTCTCCCGACATCGTAGACCGACATCTGCCTGAACTCGATGTCGAGCCCACAATGCTCGACGGCAAAACGAGCCTGACGGAGATAACGCGGATCGGAATCGATGCCGAGCACGCGCCCGGCATTCCGCCGCTTCATCTCGATCGAGTAGAAACCCGCATTGCAGCCCACATCCAGCACGCTGCGTCCTTCCAGATCTTCGGGAACGACCTGCTGGAAACCTTTCCACTTGAAGGCAGGATAATCGCCGAGGAAATGGTCGGGCGCCGTCTGAACGCCACCGATTTCCATATTATGAAACCACGGACCGAGTTCGGCGATCTGCCGTTCGAGGGTCTGGCTCGTCCTGGTCCTTCTGAGATCCAATGTCAGACTCCCACGCTTATTTCAGGAGGCTGCGAAACGTGACGCGCAGCCCGGCGTCGCTGCTGCGGTTCGCCCTTGGCGCCATGTCCCAACGTCGCGATGAACCAGTCCGCGGTGTGCCGCAGGCCTTCCAGGAGCGGGATCTTCGGCTCCCATCCGAGAAGTTCTTTCGCGCGCAGGATATCCGGCCGTCGGCGCTGGGGATCGTCCTGGGGCAGCGGTTCGTGGACGATTCTGGAAGCTGTCGGCACCATGGCGAGCACGATCTCGGCGAGTTCATTGATCGTGAATTCGCCTGGATTGCCGAGGTTGACGGGGCCTTGAGGATTGGGATCGACATCCACCAACGCCATCAGGCCGGCAACGAGGTCGCTCACGAAGCAGAACGAACGTGTCTGCTCGCCGGTGCCGTAGATCGTCAGAGGTTCTCCGGAAATCGCCTGCACCAGAAGATTGGAAATGATCCGGCCATCGTTGGGCTGCATCCGGGGCCCGTAGGTATTGAAGATGCGGGCGACCCTGGCATCGACCTTTCCGCCCCTCAGCATGTCGAAGCAAAGAGCTTCGGCGGCACGCTTGCCTTCGTCGTAGCAGGCGCGCGGACCGATGCAGTTCACGTTGCCGCGATAGTCCTCGCGCTGCGGATGTTCGACCGGATCTCCATAAACCTCGCTCGTGGAAGCCTGCAGGAAGGAGGCGTGATGCTGCTCGGCAAGCGACAGCAGGTTGCCGGTCCCCGCAACGCAGGTCATCATCGTGTGGACCGGATCGGCCTGGTATTGCGGCGGCGAGGCCGCGCAGGCGAGATTGTAGATCTGATCGAGGGGTTCACCCATCCGGTCGAGGTCGCAAATATCCTTCTCGATCAGCCGGAAGCCCGGATGGTTCAACAGCGGACGGACATTCTCTTCCGACCCGGTAATGTAGCTGTCGACGCAGATGACCCGATCGCCGCGGGCAAGCAGGGCATCGCAAAGATGCGAGCCGACAAAGCCGGCCCCCCCGGCGACAAGAACGGTTTTACCTTTTCCGTTTCGGGCTCTTTGCAGCATCAGGCTCTCCTCAGGCTGATAGGGGTTGAAACATCGGTTGCGAACGAGCGGACCGCTCGCTCAATTCTCGCAGCGCGACAACGAGTTCCCGCGCCCGGGCGAGGCCGATATGGCTCCGCATGATCGTTTCTTTGGCGGTGTTGGCCAGCGATCGACGCTCGGCCTCGTCCATCTCTGTCAGCGCCCTGACGACATCGTCCGATTGCCGGGCGATGATGGCCGCCTTTCCATCCGGCAGAAGCTCATCGAGGCCGCGCCAGTCATCGCTGATGATCGGCGTGCCGCAGGCGCCCGCCTCGAACAGCCGGACGCTGGGAGACCACCCGGCGGCGACCATGTCGGCCCGCGTGACGTTGAGCGTGAACCGCTGGCGGCTGTAGAAACTCGCGTGCCGGCTCGGCGGCAGATGCTCGATGCGCTCTATATTGTCTGGCCAGTTTATGCCGGCGGGATATTGCGGACCCGCCACGACGAAACGCAGGTGCGGCAGCCGCCTTGCCGGCTCGATCAGCAGTTTTTCGAGGGTCGGCTGGCGGTCGGCACTGTAGGTGCCTAGGTACCCAAGGTCCCATCGGAAAGTTTCACCGGTATTCCGATATTTGTCCGCGTCCACCGAACAATAGAGGGCTATGGCTTTCCTTGCCTTGTATCTTTGCTCCAGCCGCGTCAGCACCTCACCGCCGGAAAACGAGAAATAAGCGTCAAAGAGCGGAATCTGCCGGAGCGAAAGATATTCTTCGTCGCCGCGGTCGAGCTTTGCCAGCGTCACCGGCGTATCGATATCGTAGAAGCAGAGCCGCTTCGGCTGACAAGCCGCCACCTTGTCGATGACAGCCACGCCCTGAGGCACGTAGGATCCGATGATGACCGCATCCGCCGATTGAAAGCGCCCGGCATAGGTCTCGATCATCCGGTCGGCATCCGAGTAATAGGCGAGCTGGCAGAAATCCGGGTCCGGCAGGTCGCGCTGATTCGCATACCAGGGCACGTCCCGCTCCAGGAACAGGATCCGATGCCCCTCCTCCTTCAGTCCCCGGATCAATGCGCGAAAAGTCGTGGCGTGGCCGTTGCCCCAGGAGGATGACAGCGAGAGGCCGAGGAAAATGATGTCGAGCGGTTTCGTCATTCCGCGGCCTCCAGGTGGGCGCCGGCATGCGCGCGAAAGATGGCATCCACTGTCTCGGCACGGTGAGCATAGGTATGCTCGGCCAGCGTCCGGGTGAGCGCTCTCTCGCCGATGGCTTTCGCCCGCTGCCGCGTCAAACCGGAAAGAATGTCGCCCACGTCCTGCCCGTCGCGGGCGACCAGCACCTCTTCGTCGGGCTTGAGAAAAAGGTCGATGCCCTCCCAATGGTCGGTGATCAGGCAGGCTCCCGCTCCGGCGGCCTCGAAGACGCGCGTTGCGGGAGAAAAGCCGTTCTCCGCCATGCTGGCGCGAGAAATATTCAGCACCGCCTTCGGCGTGATGTTGAAGGCGTTGTGATCGCGGGTCGGGACGTGGCCGATATACGTCACGTTCGGAGACATCGGCTTGTCCTGCCATCCCGAGCCGCCGAGCAGAAATTTCTGGCGCGGCAGGCGACCGGCTGGATCGAGGAAGAATTGTTCGACGCGCGCCTCGCGATCGGGCAGCCGGTTGCCGAGAAAACCGAGATCGGCGTTGAAACGCCGTTCTTGCGGCACCGGATGATGGGTCTCCGGATCGAGCCCGTTGTAGATCGGGACACAATCAGCTGCGCTGAGGCTGCGATACGCTTCCACGACGGGATTGCCGCCGCCATAGGTGAGCACGAGGTCGATGCTGCCGAGCGCCTTGCGAAGCGGAAGATCAGGGTTTGCGCGCAATTCGGAAAGCGTTGCCGGAGCATCCACGTCCCAGAAAATCTTCAGTGCTTTCGGCCGGGCATTGCGCAACACCTCCGCAAGAAGAAGATCGTCTTCGAAGCCGACGCCGCTCGTCTTGACGACGACATCCGCGTCCGCGGCCCTCGCCGTGACCATCTTCAATGCGTCGATAGTACCCTCATAGACCACGACCCGGCACCATTCCGGCGGATCGATGTCGCGGTTTTTCTGGCGGTCATAGACGTCTGGCTCATAGAAGGTGATGTCGTAGCCTTTCTGTGCCAGGGTGCGGAGAAGCCCGCGATAATAGGTGGCCGCGCCATTCCAATAGGCGGAGACGAGGCTCGATCCGTAAAAAGCGATCTTCATTCGGCGGCCTCCCTTGTTGCGAGTTCCCGAGTGACGCGTTCGGTGCCGCAAACGGTCAGAATGGAGAACAGCTCATCGACACGATGGCGGCAGGTATGGCGGGCACGGATGGTTTCGAGGCCCGCCGTCACGAGTGAGGCGGACAGATCCTGATCGGACAGCACGTCCCTCAGGAGACGCGTCATTTCTTCGCCGCTGGCGGCGATGAGGTAATCTCTGCCTGGATGGAACAGATTTTCCGCATCGTTCCAGGGTGCCGAGATCAGCGGAATGCCGCAGGCGAGCGCCTCGAAAACCCGGATGGTCGGGATGCCGGGAAGGTTCTCGACATAGGGCCGCCTCGGGATGTGTACCGTTACCTTATGGCGGGCAAAAGCAAGCGGCGCTTCCGCGTTGGCGATCCAGCCACCGTAATGGATGCCCGCATCCCAGAGGGCATCCAGGGCGCGCTCCGGATAGCGCACCCCGCGAACGGTCGCATCGAGACCGAGCGCCATGACCGGCCGGACGAGAAATTCGGTGATTTCGGCAGAGCGTTCGTCGTCGCCCCAGTTGCCGATCCAGATGAGGTCGCCGGTCTTTGCAATATCAGGCCGCGGGCGGAAAAGCGTGTCGTCGGCCGCTTCGTGCCAGGTGAAGACCGTCCTGCCCCATCCCGCGTTGAGGTAACGCTGCCGCAGCGTCTCGCCGAAGGCGAGGATTCCGTCGTAATCATCTAGCTTCAAGCCGGCGATATCGCCCTCCGCCGAGACGGCCCGGTGGTGGGTATCGTGAAAGAGCAGCGTGAATCTTCCACCCAGACGACGCGCCCGGCCGATCCGTTCCACCAGCTCCGGTTCGGTCCATTCATGGACGACGACGACATCCGCGTCGGCGATCGCCGCCTCGTGGTCGAAACCGCCGCCATAAATCTGTGACCGCAATTCCGGAAATGTCTCGCGGAACTTCTGGATCGCGACAGGCCCCTGATCCTTGAGAAGGTTGGCCCGGCTCCAGGAATCCTCCGGCTCCAACGCCAGCGCCTCATGCCCCCGGCGGATCAGGTCGCGCATGATGCCGCGCAGGAAATGCGCATTGCCGTGGTTCCAGTCGGACATCAGGGAATGGGAGTAGAAAACGAATTTCATGGTCACTCCGCTGCGGTTAGAGCGTGGTTCATGGGCAGGAGGCCGGCATAGATCCGCATCATAGAGTCGACCTGCGCCTTCACCGTAAAAGTCCGGGAGCGCATGAGCGCCCGTTCCGCGAGCGAATTGCGCGATCTCTCATCCTTCGCCAGTCGATTGACGGCATCGGCGAATGCATGCGGATCATGAGGGTCGGCAAACAGAGCTGCACCGTCCCAAAGCTCGCGATAGGTCGGAATATCCGCCAATACGAGGGCGGCTCGGTTACAGGCCGCCTCCAGTGCCGCCAGACCGAAAGGTTCATAGAGCGAGGGCGACACGACGATTGCCGCTTTCCTCATGAGGGCCATGGTCTCGCTGTGGGACAGCTCGCCGTGATGAACCGCATGGCGAAGCGGCAGATACTGCCCGTTCGGCCCCCGGTTCGCGCCTGCCATCACCACCGGCCAATCGATATGCTCGGCCGCGGCATCGAGAACCGCTCCATTCTTTCCGTCATCCCACCAGCGCCCCGCGGCAAGGACGAAGTCCTCTTTCTGATGCGGACCGGCCTCGACCCCGCTGGCATTGTGAACCACCTGCAACGTGTCGATCGGTCCATAGGATTGCTGCAGCATAGCCGCGTGGCTCCGGCTGGGGGCGAGCACGACATCCGCACGATCGAAACCGCTCCGGTTCAACCGGGACTGCCAGCGCCATTCCTCGGGCACCGTGCGGCCCCGAACGGCGGCAAACCACGAGACGACGCAGGAATGCGAGACGACGACGACCGGCAGGCAACCATCCAGTCCTGCCGCCTGGGACGGCAGGTTGAGATGCAGGATGTCGATGCCTTCCCGCTGCGCCAGATCGGCGATAAGTGCCGGCACCGGCCTTACCGAGGTCTCGTTCTCGACCATCCAGTCGAGCGGAGCGTCAAGCCAGCAGAGTTTTCCGATCGCTTCCGCTTCCCGAGCCTGTTCCGCCGACGGCCACGGACCGAGCCCCGCAAAAACCGTTTCGATGCCCCTCGACCGCAGGCCCGCCGCGAGATCGAGGGCATAACGCCAGACCCCGCCAACCGCATCGGCCGTCATCAGCACCCGCCGGACCTCTTTCCGTTCGGTCGATGCCGTCATGCCGGCACCTTTTGCTTTTCCTGAAGGATCGGACGGCCGCCGAAACGATTGTCGACCAGCCATTCCGCGAGATGCCGCAAACCGTTGCGCCAGTGCACTTCCGCCTGCCAGCCGAGTTCATGCTTAAGCCTGCGCGTATCGGCGACGAAGTAATACTGATCGCCGGCGCGCCAGTCGCCGAAGCGCGTTTCGAGGGAACGTCCGGTGAGCCTTTCGATCTCGCCGACAACGGCAAGGATGCTGACCGCATTGTGCGGTCCGCCGCCAAGATTGAGGGCCTTGCCCTTGACCTCCCCGATATGGGCGAGGACGGTGCGATAGGCGGCCACCGCGTCGTGGACATGCAGGATGTCGCGAACCTGCTTGCCATCGCCGTAGATCGAGATCGGCTCGCCCGACAGCGCGCGGATCAGGAAATGGGCCACCCAGCCCTGATCCTCCGTGCCGAACTGTCGCGGTCCATAAATGCAGCTCATTCTGAGGACTGCTGTCGGGATATGAAAGGACTTTGCATAGTCCAGGACATATTGGTCCGCGACACCCTTGGAGCAGCCGTAGGGGGTGCAGAAGTCGAGAGGGCGATCTTCGCCGATCCCATGCAGCCGGATACCCGCATCGGCCGGGAGATAGCGATCGCCCATCTCCAGAATCTTCAGGTCTTCCAGCGCGCCATAGACCTTGTTGGTGCTGGCGAAGATGACCGGCGCATTCCGGCCGGCCTTCCGCACGGCTTCCAAGACATTGAGAGTGCCTCGGGCATTCGCCTCGAAATCGTCGATCGGATGCACCAGGCTTGTCGTTACCGCCGTTTGCGCCGCAAAGTGGAAGACGGCTTTGGCATCGGTAAATGCGGCCTCGATTCCCCGCAGGTCCCGCACATCCACCAGCACGGGGTGAACCCGCTTGCCATACCGCCCCATGAGCCAGGCAAGGTTCTGGTCGACGCCGGGCCGGCCGAGATTGTCGAGGATCACCACGTCCTCGCCCTCCTGCAGGAAACTTTCGGCGAGGTTGGAGCCGATGAACCCGCTGCCGCCGGTCACGACGATCGGAGCGGCTTTTGCCGCCACATTGGGAGCGGCAAGCTTCGTCACCGCCTCCAGACGCGACACACCGCCCTCCATCAGCAGCCTGGCGAGGAGTTTCGGCTGGTTGTCGTGAGTGACGGCGCCAAGGTGATAGTGGCGCGGATCGAACCATAGCCCTTCCTGCACTGCGACGTCCGGCGGCACATCGCACCAGGAATACCAGTACATGCGGTCAGCCGGCACGGCGAGCGCCTTCATGAAGCGCCGCGCCTGCTCCATCTCGTCGCTGCGCCAGGTGGAATAGCCGGTTTCGGTGATCCAGACCTGAGCATCCGGATTGAAACGATCAAGTATCTTGCGCATCTCGCCGAGATGCATGTCCCAGCCGCCCCAGGTGCCTTCCTCGCTGTCCCAGGTTCCCGGAAAGCCGTGGAACCCGACGGCATCGACCACGCCCAGAACGCCGCGTTCGCCCATCAGGTTCAGCCAGTAGGGATCGAAGGGGCAAGGCCCGCCAAGCACGGGTTTCCAGCCGCGGTGTTTTGCCCAATAGGCTGCCCCACCGGCCATCTCGCAGAAGAGCAGAAAATCGCTGTCTTCCCGCCAGTCCCAGTCGAGCAGGTTGTTCGGCTCGTTCCACAGTTCGATATGGCGGAAATGCCTACCGTAGCGCGTCAGTATATGATCGACGAAATCGGCATAGGATTTGAGATCCACCGGCGCTCCGGACGAGCGGCCTGTCCGCGACATCGACGGCGGCGTATAGTGAATGCAGGGCAGAAGATCGATCTCCTTCCCAAGCCGGGGGATCACCCAGTCGAACCAGGCTTCGCCGCCTGGCGTCAGATATTCGGCCCAGGACAAATGGGTACGCAGATAGCTGGCACCGCTTGCGAGAATATCGGGAAGCACCTGCTCGGTCCGTTCGAATTCGCCGGGGCGGAACCACTCGACGAAACCATAGGATTTGCTGCCGGCAGCCTCTATCGGCGAGGGATTGGAGACACTCATGACACCAGCCCCCGCTCTTCGAGCTGCCGCTTCATCTCGGCGCCGCGGTCGATCGCACCGGTGCTCCGGACCCACTCGGCAAACGGAGCGAGCGAATTTTCAAGCCGGTATTTCGGCTCGAACCCGAGAAGCTCGCGGGCCTTGGAGATATCGGCAAAGCAATTGCGAATGTCGCCCGAACGGGCCTTGTTCATGATGTCGGGCGTAATTTCCGGCACCCCCATGGCTTCCGCGAGGAGCGTTGCCACCTCTGCGATCGTATAGGCCTGACCGCTGCCGATATTGATGACCTGACCGGTGGCATTCGGCTTTTCGAGCGCCAGCCTGAATGCCCGGGCCACGTCGCGCACATGGACGAAGTCGCGCCGCTGCTCGCCGTCCTCGAAGATCATAGGTGGCTGACCGTTCGCAAGCCGGGAGGCAAAATTGGCGAGGACGCCGGTGTAAGGGTTGGAAAGTGCCTGCCCCGCTCCGAAGACGTTGAACAGCCGCAGGGCCACCGCCTCCACGTCATAGGCCTCCCCGAAGATCAGCACCTGCTTCTCCTGCGCGTATTTCGTCAGCGCATAGATCGAGGCGAGATCGACCGGTTTTTCCTCGTCCGTGGCCACTGGCATAAGCGTCTGCCCGTCAGGGGATAATGGGTCCCACTGGCCATTCCGGATCCGCTCCGGCCTCCTACGGATAAAGCCGAGCAGCCCGCCATCGCGCGTTCGATAACGCCCTTCACCATAGACGCTCATGGACGAAGCAACGACGATCCTCCGGATCGGACGGCCGATCATGGCTTCGAGAAGGACTGCCGTTCCAAGGTCGTTCCCGCCGACATAGCGGGCGATCTCGTACATGGACTGGCCGACGCCGACCTCTGCCGCAAGATGGATGACGCCGTCGATGCCATCCAGCGCCTTTTCCACCACGGCCTTGTCCCGCACATCGCCGCGGACGATCTCCGCAGCGACAGGTAGCGAAGCTTCCGCATCGCCATGCACCTGGTCGATCAGTGCATCCAGAATGCGAACGCCATAGCCGTTTTCGAGAAGTTCTTCAGTCACGTAGCGGCCGATAAAGCCGCAACCACCAGTCACAAGAATCGTTGCCATTGGGTATCCCGGATACATGGAACAAGAACTGTTGATGGCGGCCGAACAGCAGCAGGGAACAAAAGTTCCTTCATCAATGACATCTTTGTCATCATTGACTTCATCAATGACATCATCCCTCGGGCAACGGTCACGGAAGCATCCGGCGGCGGAACAGCTCCCGCATCAGCTTCATCTTCATCATCTTCTTCCGGAACTCTCCCGCCCGTCCGCAGTTGGGCAGACACCGATCGGCTGTTCCACGCCGAATTTTGTTGGAGAACGGGAGAGCGTCTGGATGGACAGCACGACGATAGCGCGTCTGAACGAGATGAAAGCCGCAATCATGAAAGGCGCCGGTCGGATTGCGGTCGAAACCCGGCCGTTACCTGAACCGGGTCCCCGCCAGGTAAGGATCAAGCTAGAGGGCTGCGGTGTCTGCGCTTCCAATCTCGGGCCCTGGTCGGGTCCTGACTGGATGACCTTTCCCACGGAACCCGGCGGCCTCGGCCACGAGGGCTGGGGTTACGTCGATGCGGTCGGCTGGGACGTCCGGAGCATAAAGATCGGCGACCGCGTTGCCGCCCTGTCCTACCATGCCTACGCCACCCACGACATCGCCGACGAAGAGACGGTCGTGCCTCTGCCGGGAACCCTGGACGGCAAACCCTTCCCCGGCGAACCGCTGGGCTGCGCGATGAACATCTTCCGCCGCAGCAGGATAGAGGCCGGCCAGACCGTGGCGATCATCGGCATCGGCTTCATCGGAGCGCTCCTCACCCAGCTCGCCTCGAAGGCCGGCGCACGGGTGATCGCAATTTCCCGGCGCCCGTTTTCCCTGGAGATCGCCAGAAGAATGGGAGCCGCCGAGACGATCGCCATGGACGATCACTGGCGGATCATCGAGGACGTCCGGCAACTCACCGGCGGGCGTTTCTGCGATTGCGTCATCGAAGCGGTCGGCAAACAATGGCCGCTGGATCTCGCGGCTGAACTGACGATGGAACGTGGCCGGCTGATCATCGCCGGCTATCACCAGGACGGCCCCCGGCAGGTCAACATGCAGCTCTGGAACTGGCGTGGGCTGGATGTCATCAACGCGCATGAACGCGACCCGGCCGTTTATATCCGAGGCATTCGCGAAGCGGTCGACGCGGTCGGCGTCGGCCTTCTCGATCCCTCGCCGCTTTACACGCATATCTACCGCCTGGACCAGTTGGACCAGGCCCTTGATGACACCCGAGACCGTCCGGGACATTTTCTCAAGGCATTGGTGATGTACGATGAATGAAATGATTGCCGAACAAGCTCTTTCCGCCTCGTCCGCGTCAGTACGGCTCGGTTTCCTGGGCACCGGCTGGATAGGTCGGCACCGCATGGAAGCGATCCTCAACACCGGAATTGCTGAAGCGATGGTGATTGGCGATCCCTCGCCCGCCATGGCTGAAGAGGCGCGGAAACTTGCCCCCGATGCGGTTTTGGCCGGAAGCCTGGAAGAACTGCTGGCACAGGATCTCGATGGGATCGTCATCGCAACCCCGAGCGCGCAGCATGCGGAACAATCGATCCGGGCGCTGGAGGCCGGCATTGCCGTCTTTTGTCAGAAGCCGCTTGGCCGCACGGCAGAGGAGGTCGAAGCCGTCGTGAGTGCGGCGGAAGCCGCCGACCGGCTGCTCGGCGTCGATCTCTCCTATCGCCATACCGCCGGCATGAACCGGATCCACGAGATCATCCGCGCAGGAGAACTCGGCAAGATCTTTGCGGCCGATCTGGTGTTCCATAATGCCTACGGGCCGGACAAGCCATGGTTTTACGATAGGGCGCTTTCCGGTGGCGGATGCCTGATGGATCTCGGCGTCCACCTGATCGACATGGCGCTTTGGTCGCTGGAGTTTCCGACCGTTGCATCGGTTGCCGGACACCTCGTTTCTGGCGGGTTCCCGGCGGCCCTGGATGACCATCAGGTCGAGGATTATGCCGTTGCGACACTGGTACTTGAAGGTGGAGCCGTAATCCGCCTCGCCTGCTCGTGGCGCCTGCAAGCGGGACGGGACGCGGTCATCGAAGCCAGGTTCTTCGGCACGAATGGCGGGGTGTCGATGCACAATGTCGATGGCTCGTTCTACGATTTCGCCGTCGAACGTTTTTACGGCTGTTCGCGCGAAATCCTTCTGGAACCTCCCGATGACTGGGGCGGAAGGGCCGCGGCGGATTGGGCGAGACGGCTTGCCGGGGGGCAGAAATACGACCCGGCCTGTGAAAAGTTGGTCGGCGTAGCCGAGATCATCGACCGAATTTACGGAAGGGCTGGGCGTTCCTGAGCGCGGCGTCAACAATAGCTGGAAAGGCCGATCCAGGACCCGCCTTTCCACATCCCTCAATTCTAAATGTCCTCAGTTCTTGGCCGAACCCGGTTCGGCCATCTTGCGATGTTGCTTTGCCAGGACCCCGGCCGGAGTGATGTTGGCGGCGGCCGACATCAGCTTGTTCTTCCATCCGGAAACGACGTCGCCCTCGCCGTCCATCATTGCGTCGTAACCGATCTTCGCCACCGTGGCGGGATCGTCCTTCTTGGCCTGGCCGACCTCAGTGTCCATCAGGTCGGCGCGCTCGAAGAACTCCGTGTCCGTCGCGCCCGGCATCAGGCAGGTGACCGTAACACCCGTATCCTTCAGTTCTTCGCGCAGCGCGAAGGAGAAGGAATTGATGAAGGCTTTCGTGCCGTTATAGACCGCCTGGAACGTGCCGGGCATAAAGCCGGCGATCGAGCCGGTGAACAGGATGCGGCCCTTGCCGCGGTCCCGCATGTGCCTGCCGACCTCGTGGACCAGCATGATCGTGCCGCTGATATTGGTATCGACGACCCGTTGCGCCTCCTGCATGTCCTCATCGAGAAAGCCGTGGCCGAGCCCCCTTCCCGCATTGGCGAGCAGCAGGTCGACAGGTCTTCCGAGGGCCGAAATCTCCGCCAGGAAACGGCCCACACCGTCCTGCGTGGCCAGATCCACCTGCATGGCTTCCACCTGAATGCCGAACTCCCTGAGCTTCAAGGCCGCCTCCCGGATCTGCCGCTCGTCGGCGGCGATCACGAGGTCATAGCCATCCTGGGCCGCGCATTTCGCCAGTTCGTAACCGATGCCGGTCGAGGCGCCGGTGACGACGGCGAGGCCCTTACCTGCTTCGACTGAATTCATGGTCTTCTCCTTTTCAGGGTTTCAAAACGACTTTGATGCAGCCGTCCTGTTTGTCGCGGAATGTCTTGTAGAGTTCGGGGCCATCCTCCAGCGAGGCGCGGTGCGTGATGACGAAGGACGGATCGATTTCCCCTTTCTCGATGCGCTCCATCAGGATCGGCAGATAACGCTGGACAGGGGTCTGGGCCATCCGGAAAGTGAGGCCGCGGTTGATGGCCGACCCCATGGGAATCTTGTCGAGAAATCCGCCATAAACGCCGACGATCGAGACGGTGCCGAAATTACGGCAGCAATGGATCGCCTGACGCAGGACATGCGGCCGATCGGTGCCCATGAAAGTAGCAACCTTGATCCGATCGAGACGCGAGTCCCAGCTCGCCGACGCATCCGCTTCGGTGCCGACCGCATCGATGCAGGCATCCGCCCCGCGCCCATGGGTCAATTCCATGATCCGGTCGTAGATATCCTCTTGCAGAAAATCCAAGGTCAGCGCGCCGGCCGAAGCCGCAAGCGCCAGACGCTCCGGAACGGTATCGATGGCGATGACCCGCTCTGCGCCCAGCAGGAACGCCGAACGGATCGCCATCTGGCCGACCGGGCCGCAGCCCCAGATGGCGATCGTGTCGCCCGGCTGGATATTGCAGAAGTCTGCGCTCATGTAGCCGGTCGGGAAAATATCGGAAAGGAACAGAACTTGTTCGTCCGTCAGGCCCTCCGGCACCTTGATCGGCCCCACATCGGCATAGGGAACCCGCAGATATTCCGCCTGACCGCCGCTGTAGCCGCCGAGCAGATGCGAATAACCGAACAGGCCCGCCGGGGAATTGCCCCAGAGTTTCGTCACCTTGCTGCGATCGGGATTGGAACGTTCGCAGCCCGAATAGAAGCCGCGCTGGCAGAAAAAGCATTCGCCGCAGGAGATCGTGAAAGGTACGACGACCCGATCGCCAACCTTCAGCTTGGCATTGTCCCGGCCGACCTCGACGACTTCGCCCATGGTCTCGTGGCCCATGATGTCGCCGCTGTGCATATCGGGCATGACCCCGTCATAAAGATGAAGGTCGGAGCCGCAGATGGCGCAGGCAGTCACCTTGATGATCGCGTCCCTGCCATCCTGGATTTCCGGATCAGGAACGCTTTCGCAGCGAATATCATGCTTGCCGTGCCAAGTGAGTGCTTTCATGAGAATGTCCTCGTGATCGAGCGGCCGCACGGATGCGCGGCCATCGGCAGGAATCGGCAATCGCCGGAGCTATTTGTTCAGATCCTTGGCCATCTGCAGGTGATGTTCGAGCGCCGGCGTGGTCTTCGCCGCCCAAGCCTTGAGATCGGCGTTTTCACCCTCCTCGCCATATCGCTTGAACAGGTCGACGGCATCCTCATGGGCGTCTTGCTGATCCGAATGATACTGCTCGGTAAACTCCTCGCCCTGCAGACCTTTGAGCTTGGCGAGTGCCTGCTGCTGGTCTTCCGTCATGGCGGTCGGCAGGGTGGCCTTGACCTTGCCGCTGTCGATAAGCTGCTTCAGTTCAGAGGAGGTCTTCTGGTGGTCCTGGACCATTTGCTGCGCAAAGGTTTTCGTCGCCGCGTCGGCACGTTCGAGGGCGAGCTTGCTGGATTCGATCTCGAACATATCGCTGGTTGCCGCTTCCGTTACGAAGTCCGCGGTCTTCGGGGCAACGCCGACAAGCGAATTGACGCCCGACTTCTCGGCTGCGGACTGGGCGAGCACAGACGACGCCGCCATGACGATGGCGGCCGTTAGAACGATCTTTTTCATGATGTTCTCCTTTTCCTGTGCCAGCACGAACAAGAGAGCCTTCGGATAGTTCCCGAACCGGTCGTCTGAAACCTTGCACCCCAAACCGCGTTGGAAAGCCGCCGTTCAGGAGACCGTCATGAAATACCTTTCCTCCTCTCCAGGTTATCCCGCCCGCACCGACGGTTCCGCTCGATCCCCCACCGGCCGTCATATGTTCCGCGATTTTCCTGTCTGGCCATGGGTATCGGCAATCATCGTCGCAGCGCTGATCTGCGCGGCGTCGTTCTGGTTCGTCACGGCGGCGGTTCCGCGCTATGCCGCCGGCGACCCGGACTTGAAGCCGGGCGACCCTGCGCGCGGCCGGCTCGTTTTCGCAGCAGGTCTTTGCGCCGCCTGCCATGCAACGCCCGGCCAGCCCGACCCGCTGAAGCTCGGAGGAGGTCTGGCACTGGCTTCGCCCTTCGGAACGTTCCGTGTGCCGAATATTTCCTCCGATCCGACAGACGGGATCGGCGCGTGGTCGGTCGCAGACTTGGCGAATGCCTTGATCGCCGGTGTGTCTCCCGGAGGAGAGCACTATTATCCGGCCTTCCCCTATGTCAGCTACACGGGCATGCGGATCGGAGACGTCGCGGACCTCTACGCCTATCTGCAAACCCTGCCGGCCGTCACAGGCCGCCCTCCGCCGCATGACCTGCCCCTCCTGTTCCGCTTCCGCCGGGCTCTCGGTCTGTGGAAGCTGCTGTTCTTCAGGGAGGGCCATTCACAAGCGCAACTGAACGGCGATGCGGTCCACGATCGCGGCGCCTATCTCTCCGAAACGCTCGGCCACTGTGCCGAATGCCATTCGACCCGCAACTTGTTGGGGGCCATAAAACCCGAGACACGCTTCGCCGGGGGACCGGACCCGGAGGGAACCGGCTTCGTTCCCAACATCACGCCCGGCCGTATCGGCCACTGGTCGGAGCCGGAGATCGCGACAATGCTGAAAACCGGCGAGACACCCGGCCACGGCCGCGTCGGATCGTCCATGGCGGACGTGGTCACCAATTTCGCCCTGCTGCCGCAAAGCGACCGCGACGCGGTTGCGCGTTACGTGAAGTCGCTGCCGCCGCGCCCGACACCTCATCCGTAACGGTCATTGCGCATAGAGGTAGGCCGCCAGATGCCGCGCATCCGTTTCAGAGATGCCGGTTGCCGGCATCGCGGTCTTCGGCGAGAACCGTTGCGGCAAGACGATCCACTGGATGAGGTTGTCGGGCGTATTGTTCACGACGCCGCCGATGTAAACCCGCTCTCTGAGACTGGTGAGCGGGCCGCCGACCTTGCCGTCCGCCCCGGGAATACCCGCTATCGTGTGGCAACCTCCGCATCCGTATCTGCGGAAAATCGCTGGCGCCAGCGATGGATCGCCACCCGTCATCGCCACGGCAACCTCGCGGCGCTGCACCCTGTCCTTGGCAAGATAGGTTCCAACCCCAGCGAACAACAGGGCCAGGACACCGCCGATGAGAATGAAGCAGGCTTCAGGACGCACGGAAGCGGCTTGCATGGAGGCCTCTCCTGCTTGAACCGGAAATCCACAGCGCCAGCATCGCCATCGCGGCGCCGGCATAGACGATGCCGCCGGGCACCCACATCACGAGGCCGGCAAGCTGCTGATCCTCCAGCGGAGTGAGCCCCCATTCCGCCGCACTCTTCGTCTGCGACACGTAGGCCACCTGCGGAGAAAGTGCGATCAGGGCGCCGAGAACGCTGGTATGCAGCATGGTCAGGAACAGGTCCCAGGCCGCCTTGCCGCGGTCGCTTCGCCAGATCATGGCCCACCAGAAAAGCACAGCCGTCAGAAAGAAGCTGAGATGCTGCAGCCGGTGCAGCAGGATATCCGTGACCGTCGCATCGAACAGGACCGGCGCATGCCAGGCCCAGATCGCAAGGCCATGCAGGAAGGTCGCCATGGTTCCACCGCTCAAAACCGCCCATCCCCTTTCGACGGCTCCTGCTTTCATGGCTTTCCGGGCGAGATGCCGAAGCGGCCTCGGCAGGCCCCAAAGCAGCACGCCGATCGGCCGCGCCAGGACGATGAGCGGCGCCGAAACCGCCATGACCAGCTCGTGTTCGATCATGTGGAACGTGAAGAGATGCTCGCCGAGAAAATGCAGAGGCGAGATCAGCGCGGCGGCGAGCACCGCCCATCCCGCCCAGAAGGCAAGGCTGGAGCGGTCAAGAAGCTTCCGATCGTTCGAACGCAGCAGCAGCCTGATCGAACCGAGAGCATAAAGACCGCCGGCAAGGACGACGGGAACGACGATCCACGGATCGAAGGTCCACGGGAATGCCGAACCATGCGGCTCTCCTTCATGGGCGCCAGCAGGGGCGGCCGTAATCAGGATCAGCATGATGGCGATCAGCGTTCGCATGCGCCCAGCAGCAAGGTTGCCGCTCCCTGCAGGAAAAGAGCAAAGGCGAAAGCGAAGCCGACCAACGCGCTCAGCCCGCTGATGAACGACGTCATCCGAGAGACGGTAATGGCGCGACCGCGCAACGAGATCGCAGCGCCAGCCGTCGCCAGCAAGGCAGCACCCCAGGTCGCGACCAGCGTCCACAGAGTTCCGCCGGCACAATCGGCATAGGGCAGTATCTGGCCGAGCTGCGTGCTGATCGCCCAGACGGCCGGGGCCAGAACCAGGCCGCTATATCTCGCCGCGAGAGAATTCATAGCCGTGGCACCCAATAGAGACAGGCGTAGATAGGAAGCCAAGTGATGACGACAAAGTTCCAATAGAGCGCATTGTCTTCGACGTCGCCGTATCGGCGCGTATTGTCGCCGTGCCGGGAGAACATCAGGCATGTCAGCACCAGCGTGTCGACGAGATCGGTGACGATATGGGTGGTATGAAGCCCGAGCAGGATCCAGGTGATCGAACCATAGGCGTTGTCATCCCATCGCACATGCAGCGCTGGAAATTCGAAAACACGAAGCACGAGCGGCGCGATACCGCACAGCGACATGATCACGAGCCCCAGGCGAACCCGTTTCAGGTTTCGTTCCTTCGCCCAGCGGGACACCAATATGTTCGGCACGACGCTCGCGAGAAGCAGAGCGGTGAGAACGGTCCCCGCCCATAGATCGGGCGGTGGCGCATCGATCGGCCAATGCGGCGCGAGGCTCATCAGGTAGAGATAGACCGCGATCGCCAGACCGAAGCCCGTTCCCTCGATGAGCATGAAGGCGCAGGTCCCCCACCATGTCGGGCTGGCGATCCCCATCCCGTGCAGGGGCAGTTTCGAGACATCCAGGACCACCCGTTCCCTCATGACTCGTCCTCCGCTTCCCCTTTCGGCCAGAACCAGCCGATCAACGCGACGGCCATCGGGATCGAGCCCCAGACGACTGCCCAGGGCGAGAAGATCGACCAGATCAGCATGATCGAGGTGGCGATCGCAGCCCAGAACGGCCAGATGGAATCCTGCGGCGACGACTCGCGCGCCTCGGGAAGCGCCTCGACGACGCTGGTGATCAGGAGTTCGCGGCGATCCGTTCTGAGACCGGAAGTCACCGGCAACTCGTCGGTCTTCGACCAGAGGGGATCGCGCCCGTCCACGACCGGGATCGAGCGGAAGTTATAGGGCGGCGGCGGTGAACTCGTCGCCCATTCCAGCGTCGATGCATTCCACGGATTTTCCCCCGCCGGCTTGCCCGACGACCAGCTTCGGATCACGTCTATGAAAAATACGAGAAAGCCCGCGGCCAGAATGATCGAGCTCAAGCTGACGAACAGGTTCAGCCCCGCCCAGGGCAGTTCCGGCTGGTAGGTGTAGATGCGGCGAGGCATGCCCTGCAACCCGAGGATATGCATCGGGAAGAAGGTCAGATGGAAACCGACGAAGATCAGCCAGAACGCCCATCGCCCCAGTTTCTCGCTCATCATCCGGCCGGTCATCTTGGGGAACCAGTAGTAGATCGCGGCGATCAGAGGAAAGACGGCGCCGCCGATCAGCACGTAGTGGAAATGCGCCACGACGAAATAAGTGTCGTGGACCTGCGTATCGAACGGCACGGAGGCCACCATCACTCCCGTCAGGCCGCCGATCACGAAGGTGACGATGAAGCCGATCACGAACAGCAAAGGCGTCTTGAAGACCGGTCGCCCCGCCCAAAGCGTCGCCAGCCAGCAGAAGATCTGGATGCCCGCGGGGATCGCGATCGCCATGCTCGACGCCGTGAAGAAGCTTTCGCCGAGCCGCGGCAGGCCGACGACGAACATGTGATGCACCCACAACCCGAAGGCCAGGATGCCCGTCGCGATCAAGGCCATCACCAGGGCGAGATAACCGAAGACGGGACGCTGGACAAAGGTCGGAAGAATGGTCGAAACCATGCCCGCTGCCGGCAGGAAGATGATGTAGACCTCCGGATGGCCGAAGAACCAGAACAGGTGCTGCCAGAGCAGCGCGTCGCCCCCTTCAGCGGGATTATAGAAATGCGTCCCGACGAGGCGGTCCATGATCAGCGTCGAGCTCGCGACCATGATCGCCGGCATCGCCATGATGACGAGGAACGCCATGACGAGCATCGACCAGACCAGCAGCGGTATCCGGTCGAGCGACATGCCCGGCGCGCGCTGCTTCAACACGGTGACGACGATTTCCACCGCGATCGCCAAAGCTGACAGTTCGGTGAAGGTGATCATCTGCGCCCACAGATCGGCGCGTTTGCCGGCCCCGTATTCCGGTCCGGAAAGCGGCACATAGGCAAACCAGCCGACATCCGGAGCCGTGTCGAGCGCGAAGGAAATCCACAAGAGCAGACCGCCGGCCAGGAATATCCAGTAGGAGAAGGCATTCAGCCGCGGGAAGGCGATATTGCGTGTGCCGACCATCAAGGGCACCAGATAGACGGCCATCGCCTCCATCACGGGCACGGCGAACAGGAACATCATGTTCGAGCCGTGCATCGTGAAGATCTGGTTGTAGCGGTCGGCATCGAGAAAGCGCGCTTCCGGCTGCGCCAGCTGGATGCGCATGGCGAGCGCCAGAATGCCGCCCAAAGCGAGGAAGACGAATGCCGTGACGATGTAGCGCCGAGCGATTACCTTATGATCGACGGCCGCGATGGCGCCCAGGATTCCCGGCCGCGTCGCCCATCTTTGCATCAGTTGGCGGTCGCGTTCGGCGTCGCCCAGGTCGAAGTCCATCACCGCCGATGATCGCTGCTCGACCGTCATTTGAGGCTTTCCATATAGGCGGCGAGCTGCCGCAGTTCGTCAGCGGTCAGCGGGACGATCGGCATGTTGTTTCCGGGTTTCAGCGTCTGGGGATCGGCGATCCAGGCCGCGATTGATCCCCGGGTATTTTCCAGGAGCCCCGCCGCGATGGTGCCGCGACTGCCGACGTGGGTGAGGTCCGGGCCGGTCGTGCCCGATGCGGCGGTGCCGCGAATCGTATGGCAGGCGGCACATTGTTTGGCCATGAACACCGCCTTTCCGGCACCCGCCTCGGCTTCGCTCGGCTCGAGGCCATTTCCCTGCTGGGCAGCCGCCCATTGCCGGTAGCTGTCCTCGTCCTCGGCGATGACGAAAAAAGCCATGTGGCTGTGCTGCAGCCCGCAGAATTCGGCGCATTGGCCGCGGTAGACGCCCGGCCGCTCCGCTCGGAAAGTCAGGACGTTCTCCCGCCCTGGAATAAGATCGAGTTTGCCTGCGAGGCTCGGCACCCAGAAGGAGTGGATGACATCGACGCTTTCGAGCCTCACACGGATCTCCTTCCCGACGGGAATATGGAGTTCGTTCGCAGTCTGGAAAGAGCGGGCCGGGTCGGTATCCTCGTAGATGAACTGCCACCACCATTGCTGGCCCCGCACACGGATCGTCAGCTCCGGGCTACCGGTTCCGTCAAGATCGTGCGTCGTTCGGAAACTTGCGATCGTCAGGCCGCTGATGATCAGCACCGTCGCGGCGACGGCACCTGAAACCCATATGGTCATATGGCGTTCGGAACGTCGGACATTCCCATCCTCCGGATCGCGGCGGCGCAGAAGCGACCAAGCCAACACCACCATGACCGCGATCCAGACCGCCACACAGGCCGCGATGATGAGAATGATCAGGTCCCTGAGGACGATAGCCGAATGACCTTGAGCATCCAGAGCCGATTGAACGCCGCTGCATCCGGAAAGGAGCAGTATGATCGAGAGGATGACCGCGACGACTTTCAAGACGATGGCCCCTGTTCGGGGTGAACCGGGATCGGCCCTTCGTTAAAGAATTTCACGGCCGGAGCGCGATTCTCCGACGGCCGGGTGTGCCTGTCGTCGTTCCGGCTCGGCGCCGTCGTCCTCGCCGAATACGCCCCGATGCTCTTGACGTAACCGGCGAGCTGCCAGATCTCATCGATCGTCATCTTATCCCGGAAAGCCGGCATCCCATGCGGGCGGCCGTCCCGGATGGAGGCCGCGATCGAAACCATGGACGGCCCATAAAGCCACCATCCATCCAGGAAGGACGGCCCTCTCCCTCCCTCCCCCTCGCCGTGACACGACGGGCACCCGAACCAGGAATAGAGGCGCTTGCCCTGGCTGAGATCATAGGCGGTCCGCTCGTACGGTTCATCCATGGCAAAATAGACCTCGGGCGGGGCGCCGCCGATGTCGTTCAGCATCAGTCGCAGCCCGTCCAATGCGGCCGACACAGGGGGATCGGCACGGTATTGCCGAGGTTCTCGGGCCCAGCCCACGATGACTGCGACCACGAGCGCAGCCGTCAACAAACCGATCTGAAGGAGAAGCATGGAACCCTTGCGAGGAACAGCCGGAGACATCGGTCACCTTTCATCCGGCGCTCTTCAACGGATCGGAGTCGCGCTCGATCGACTGAGCCGCACGGGCAGAAGCTTGTAGGCGGGCGTCTTCGATTCCGGGCTGTGGTAGCTCAGTGGGAACAATGGGTTGGTTTCGGGATAATAGGCGCCGCAACAGCCTCGGGGAATGTCATAGGCGACGATCCTGAAGCTGGAAACCGTCCGCCTCGTCTGCGGATCGACCGCCGTGATCAGGTCAACCACGTCACCGGCCTGGAAGCCAAGCCGTGCGATATCCTCGATGTTCATGAACACGACCTGCCGGGTTCCGTCCACACCGCGAAACCGATCGCTGTAGCCATAGATCGTGGTGTTGAACTGGTCGTTGGATCGCAAGGAGGCGAGATGGAGCACATCCTCGGCCTTGGCTTCCGCCGGAAGCTCAGGAAAGAGCCGCTCCGGAGTCAGGAAATTCGCCTTGCCGCTCTTGGTGACCCACTTTCGCTCTCTCGCCGGCAGAGGTCGCGGAATGCCGCCAGGTTGGAAAAGGCGCTTGTTGAAATCCTTGAACGTTTCCGGATAGGTCCGTTCGATCGCATCGCGGATTTCCGAATAATCGTCCACCCACCGGTCCCAGGGAACGCTGCCTTTGGTGAGGGTCGCCTTGGCCATCCCCGCGATGATCGCCGGTTCGGAGAGAAGGTCGGGGCTTGCGGGCCTGGCTTTGCCGCGCGAGCCGTGAAAATGCGCTACGGAGCTTTCCATCGACACCGCCTGCGGCCCGCTCGCCTGCTCGTCGATTTCGAGCCGACCAAGGCACGGAAGCAGATAGGCGATCTCTCCATGGATGACATGGCTGCGGTTGAGCTTGGTAGCCACCTGTACCGTCAGGCGGAGCTTGCGCCACGCGGCCTCCATCGCGGCGGTCTCGGGAGCGGCCCGGAGGAAGTTGCCGCCGAGGCCGATGAAAGCCTGCGTTTTTCCGTCGATGATCGACTTGCAGGTATCGACCGTCGTGTGCCCTTCCCATCTCGGAGGGTCGAAATGATAGAGTGCCGAAAGCTTGTCCAGCGGCACGAGGCCGGGCTTTTCGGTAATCCCCACGGTGCGCTGGCCCTGAACGTTCGAATGGCCTCTCACGGCGCAGATATTGGCGCCCGGCTTGCCGATATTTCCGCGCAGGAGAGCGAGATTGACGACCATATGGACGTTCTGCACGCCCATGATGTGCTGTGTCAGCCCCATGCCGTAGACCATCAGCACGGCATCGGACGCAGCATAGATACGGGCAGCCTCCGTCATCTGCTCGCGGGTAAGACCCGAGACCCGCTCCAGTTCCTCCCATTGATATTCTCTGGCAGCATTCGCGAATTCATCGAAACCGGATGTGTGCTGAGCGATGAAATCGTGATCGAGAACGTGTTTCTTGTCAGCCGCGGCAATCGAGGCGGCGAACGCCACTTCCGCCGCATTTGAAGTGTCGACAGGCTCTCCATCGTCTCCCGACACCTTGCTGACATGAGCCTCGCGAAGAGCGTCGTCAGCCTGAATGAGCGCCTTGCAGATGCCGAACAGGGCGGCAATATCCCCACCATTCCTGACTTGGTAATAATGCGACGAGATCGAAGTTTCCCTGCCCGTCAGCATCTGACCCGGCGCCTGAGGATTGACGAACCGTTCCAGTCCGGGCTCGCGCAACAGGTTAAAGGTCACGATCTTGACACCACGCTCCGCCGCATCCTGAAGGTCGTGGAGCATCCGGGGCGAAGACGTTCCGACATTCTGCGCCATGTAGAAGATGCAGCCGCAATTCTCGAAATCCGAAAGGATCGCGGTCCCTACCGATGCACCGATGCTTTCCGGCAGCGCGACCGACGAACTCTCGTGACACATGTTCGAGGAGTCCGGCAGATTGTTGCTGCCGTAGATGCGCGCGAAAAGCTGATACATGTAGGATGTCTCGAGAGAGGCGCGGCCGGATGTGTAGAATTCCGCCCTTTCGGGGGAAATGGCCCGCAACTCGCTGCCGATTTCTTCGAAGGCCGCCTCCCAGGTCGCCGGCACATATTTGTCGCTGGCGAAGTCCCATCGCATGGGATGCGTCAGACGCCCCTGCTCTTCGAGATCGTGATCGAGCCAGTTCTCCAGCTCCCTCAAGGTATGGTTATCGAAAAATGCCCTGTCGGCACGGCGGTTGGTGATTTCCCACGCCGTCGCCTTCGCACCGTTTTCGCAGAATTCCAGCGGATGGGTCTTGGCGGGCTTCGCCCATGCGCAGCTGACGCACATATACCCGTCCGGTTTGTTCTGATGCGCAAGAATCGAAGGGCCAGCCAGCGGAACGTGTTCGCGCATCAGCACTTCGCCGACCGATTTGGCAGATCCCCACCCGCCGGCCGGGCCGCTTTCGAAGCCGATATCCGGGGTCTTTTTCGGTCTACCTGTCATCAGCTGGCTCCCACCATGGAATCGGTGAGCATCAAACGTTCTGGAGCCTGCTTGGTTTCAGCATCCGCGAAGTTTCGCCACCGGCTGTCGTAAGGAAGCACATGGTGATCAGGCCTACGCCGCAGGAGCACGGTCGCGTGCGCTAGGCAGTGTGGATGGATTGCCGCATGAAAAGAGGCGACGGTCAACGATCTTGCACCATCCTGATATTCGGATTCAGCCATATGCGCATATTGCGGCACAAGGGAATTCCGGCGGGCTCAGGCGGGTTGAATTTCCTTTGAAGCGTTTCCAGCCGTATCCGCCGCTGCGACGTTCTCGTGAAGATGACACGCTACCTGATGCCCTTCGGCCGTTTTCCGGACGAGCCGCGGCATCTCCACCGCGCATCGATCGAAGGCATAGGCGCATCGCGTCCGGAAGCGACAGCCGCTCGGTGGATTGACGGGGCTCGGAACCTCGCCCCGCAGCACCTGCCGGTTTCGTTTCGCCTTCGGATCGGCGACCGGGATGGAGGACAGAAGCGCTTGCGTATAGGGGTGTCCGGGTGCGGAGAATATCGTCCGGCGGTCGCCGATCTCGACGATCTGGCCGAGATACATAACCGCCACGCGATGCGTCAGATGCTCGACGATCGCGAGATCGTGGCTGATGAACAGCAGCGCCAGTCCCAGCTCCTGCTGGAGATCGGTGAAGAGATTGACGATCTGTGCCTTCACGGAGACGTCGAGCGCCGAGACCGCCTCGTCGCAGATGATGATATCCGGTTTCGGAGCGAGCGCGCGGGCAATGCCGATGCGCTGCCGCTGGCCGCCGGAAAATTCGTGGGGCAATCGCTTCATCGCGTCGCGGGGCAGGCGGACCTTGTCGAGGAGATCGGCGACCTGATCGTCTATTTCGCTGCGGGATTGGCCCATGCCGAAATTCTCGAGCGGCTCGGCGATGATGTCGCGCACCGAAAGACGCGGATTGAGGCTGCTGAACGGGTCCTGGTAGACGACCTGCAGCTTCTTGCGAAGCCGGCGCATGCCCTGGATCGGCACGGTATCGACGCGCCATCCGTCGAGGTAGATCTCGCCTGCCGTCGGCTCCACCAGCCTGAGGATGGTGCGGCCGACCGTCGACTTGCCGCAGCCGCTCTCGCCGACGATCGACAGCGTTTCGCCTGCATCCACATGAAAGGACACGTCGTCCACGGCGTGGACCTCGGCGCTCCGGCCGAAAAGACCGGCCCTGACCGGGTAATATTTCCTGAGGTTGAAGACTTCCAGAACGCTGCTCATGCGACGACCAGCTCCGTGGCGAAATGGCAGGCGACCTCGTGGTCGGACCTCGTCCTGATGAGCCCCGGCTGCGACAGGCGGCAGATGTCGGCTGCTCCGCGACAGCGCGGCGCAAAGGCGCATCCGACCGTCGCCACGCGCGGATCGGGCACCGTGCCTTCGATTTCGACGAGCCGCCCGCTCCTTCCTTCCAGGGAGGAGCCGAGCCGGGGAACGGCGCCGAGCAGCCCCTTCGTATAGGGGTGCCTCGGATGCGCGAAAATCTCCTCGGCCGTCCCCTCCTCGACCTTGCGGCCGGCATACATGATGATCACCCGGTCGGCCATCTCCGCTACGACGCCGAGATCGTGGGTGATCAGGATGATGGCCGAACCGAACTGTTCGCGGAGCGACCGCATCAGATCGAGAATCTGCGCCTGGACGGTGACGTCGAGCGCCGTCGTGGGTTCGTCGGCGATCAGCAGTTCGGGGCGGCATATCAGCGCCATCGCGATCATCACACGCTGGCGCATCCCGCCGGAAAGCTGGTGGGGATATTCGTTGGCCCGTCGCCTGGGGTCCGGGATACCCACCAGGGTGAGCATCTCGATCGCCTTCTCGGCGGCCTGCCTGCGGGTCATCGTTTCGTGCAGCCTGGCGGCCTCGGCGATCTGGCGGCCGACGGTGACGACGGGATTGAGCGCGGTCATCGGCTCCTGGAAGATCAGGCCGACCTGATTGCCGCGGATGGCGCGCATGGCCGCTTCATCGGCCGACAGGAGATCGCGCCCTTTCAGTTCGACCTTGCCCGAAAGCCGGCAGCGGCTTTCGTCGAGCAGCCGCATGATCGACATGGCCGAGACGGACTTGCCGGACCCGGATTCGCCGACGATGGCGACGGTCTCTCCCTTGGAGACGCGGAAACTCAGATCGTTCACGGCGCGCAGGTCGCCGCGCGAGGTCGGGAAAACGGTGGAAAGATGTTCGACGTTGAGCAGGACCATGTCACTTCCGCAATGCAATCCGGGGGTCGAATGCGTCCCTGAGCCCGTCACCGAGCACGTTGATCGCCAGCACCGTCAGCGTCAGGAACACGCCGGGGATGAAAACCATGTAGGGTTTCACCTGCCAGAGCGCCCGCCCGTCCGACATGATGTTCCCCCAGGAGGGAATGGTCGGCGGCGTGCCCGCGCCGATGAAGGACAGCATGGTCTCGATGATCATCGCAACGGCCCAGACGTAAGTTGACTGTATGATCAGCGGGCTCACCGTACCCGGCAGGAGGTGGCGGAAGATGATGCGGAACGGCCCGGAACCGGAGGTGACGGCCGCCTCCACATAAGGCTGTTCCCGCAGGCTGAGCACGGTGCCGCGAATGAGGCGGGCGATGCGCGGGATCTCGATGATGGAAATGGCGGTGACGACAGTGGTGAGGGAGGCGCCGGTCAGCGACATCAGCGCGATCGCCAGCAGGATCGACGGCACCGACATCAGCCCGTCCATGATGCGCATGATCACACCGTCCAGCCAGCGGATGTAAGCCGAGATCAGGCCGATCAGCGTTCCGATGACGGCCGAGATGACCATGACCGAAAAACCGATCATCAGCGAGTTTCGTCCGCCGTAAAGCACGCGCGAATAGAGATCGCGCCCCAGCATGTCGGTGCCGAACCAATGGGCGGCGGATGGCGGCCGCAGGCGGCTCAACGTATCCATCGCCCGCGGGTCGATCGTGCCCAGGAAGGGCGCCAGGATCGAGATCAGCACGAGGATCAGAAGCAGGGTGCCGCCGAAGGTGATCTGGGAGTAACGGCGCGCAAGCGCCCATGCCTTGCGTGCGCGGCCCATCGGTTTTCGATCCGGCTGCACGGCCATGGCAAGCTTGAGGTCGCTGTCGATCTGGATGTTCAATAGCGTATCCTTGGATCGAGGAGCACGTAGATGAGGTCGACGGCAAGATTGACCAGCACATAGCCGGCGCTGAAGACCAGGACGAGGCCCTGGATGACCGGATAGTCGCGGTGGCTGATCGCCTCGAGCGTCAGCCTGCCGAGACCGGGTATGGCGAATATGCTTTCGGTGATCACGGCGCCGCCGATCAGGCTCGCAAAGCCGAGGCCGACGATCGTGACGATCGGAATGGAAGCATTCTTCAGCGCATGCGCGAACAGGATGCGGTTCCGGTCGGCGCCCTTGGCCTTGGCGGTGCGGATGAAATCCTGGGACAGGACGTCGAGCATCGATGCCCGCGTGACGCGGGCGATCAGCGAGGCAAAACCCATTCCGAGCGTCAGGCAGGGCAGGATCATGCCGAGCAGGTAGGCGCCGAGATCCCGGTCCGGCGGCACGTATCCCTGGACGGGCAGCCATCGCAGTCCCAGAGCGAAGATGGAGACGAGCAAATAACCGACGATGAAATTCGGAATGGAGAAATTGAGGACCGTGATGGCCGTGAAGGCCCGGTCGAACAGTTTTCCCCGGTTGGCGGCCGCATAGATGCCGAACGGCACCGAGAGCAGCAGGGCGATGATCAGCCCTCCGAACAAAAGCGACAGGGTGGGGCCGACCCGCTGGGCGATCAGTTCGACAACCGGTTCCCTGGAAAAAACCGATGTGCCGAGGTCACCGGAGAGAAGGCGCTGCGCCCAGAGGCCGAACTGGACATAGAAGGGCTGGTCGAAGCCCATGGCGACACGGATCGCCTGGACTTCCGCCGGGGAAGCCTGCTCGCCGGCGATGACGACGGCAGGATCGCCAGGGGTGACGAAGAGCAGACCAAAGACGAAGACGGCGACAACCGCCATCACGGGAATGGTCATGATTATCCGCTGCAGGGCATATCTCAGCATATCATCCTCTCCCCGTGATGCCTCGGCATGTTCGGCCCGCCGTCATCCTTGTCTTCTTCAGGCCTTGTCCCCCTTGGAAATGTTCCAGTAGGCGTTGACCGGTGCCGGGAACACGCCCTTCAGATCGGCGCGGTAGGCGTGATAGGTGCTGGTGGCGCCGAGCGGGATGTAGGGCAGCGTCTCGAAGGCCTGAACCTGGATCTGCTTGGCGATCACGGCGCGCTCGGCGGGGTCCGCCGACCGGAACCAGGAGGTCTTCAGGGCCTCCAGCTTCGGATCGTTCGCCCAGCCGAACCAGCCCTTTTCGCCGGCTCCGTGAAGCAACTGGTTGACTGCCGGATTGGCGACGTCGCCGCCGGTCCAGCCGGTGATGAAGCCGCTCCAGCCGCCGGCCTCGACGGGTTCCTTGCTGGTGCGCCGGGTCGCCATGGTTGCGAAGTCCATGGCCTGAAGCTCGACATTCATGCCGAGCTTGCGCATCACGTTGTCGAGCACCTGGTTCAGACCGCTCAGGCGCGGAGGCGACGAAACCGCCAGCAGCACGACCTTCTCGCCCTTGTAACCCGCGGCGGCAAGCGCCTCCTTGGCCTTCTGAATATCCGCAGTCTTGATGACCGCAGCGTTATCCTCCGTACCGTAGGGCGACTGGCAGTCGTAGAAACTGTAGCAGGGCAGGACCAGCTTGGGATCGGGCTGGATGGCGCTGATCAGCTCGACCTGATTGATCGCCATTGCGAGCGCCTTGCGAACCCCCGGATTGTTGAACGGCGGCTGCAGATGGTTGACCTGCAGCATGTAATAGCTGTTCGAGGTCGTGCGCTGGCTGACGACGATGTTCGGATCGCCCTTCATGACCTCCAGGAGGTCGTCGGCCGGGGCCGGCCAGTAATCCTGCTCGCCGGCCATCAGCGCGGACATGGCCGTCGACGGATCGTCGATGACGGTGAAGGCCACCCGCTCGAAACCGGCGATCTTGCCGCCCGCGATGCCGCTCGGCGGCTCGGAGCGCGGCACGTATTTGTCGAACCGGGCGAAGGCGTTGAACGATCCCGGAACCCATTCCTCGCGAAGGAAGCGGTAGGGGCCGCTGCCGATCGACTCCGTGATCTGCTTGGTCGGATCCACCGTCGCCATGCGCTCGGGCATGATGAAGCATTGGGAGGAATTCGACTTGCCAAGCGCGTCGATCAGCAGCGGGAAGTTATGGGCGAGCTTGATCTTGAAGACCTTGTCGCTGACAACCTGATATTCGCCGACCGCCGCCGCAACGGCGCGTCCGAAGCCGTCACGCGCCGACCAGCGCTTGATCGAGGCGATGCAGTCCGACGCGCGGACCGGCTCGCCGTCGTGGAAAAGCAGGCCGTCGCGCAGCGTGATGACATAGGTCATCCCGTTGTCCTCGACGGTGTAGCCAGCCGCCATCTGCGGCTGCGACACGTATTTGTCGTCGACGGCAAACAGCTGGTCGAAGATCATGAAGGCGTAGTTCTTGGTGGGCGGGGCCGTCGTCCAGATCGGATCGAGACTCTGCAGGCTTTCGCCGATGATGCGCAGCGTCTTGCCCGGCGGCGTGCCGGGGCCGCCTGCGCTCTGCGCAAAAGCCCAGGACGGGAAGCCGCTCACGGCAGACGATGCGGCAAGGAGGGAGGCGCTTTTCAGGAAGTCACGTCGAGTTGCCATGATGTCATCTCTCAATAGGAACAGATGGCGATCGTTCGTCGGAACGAGGCAGCTTTCTAAGCCGGATGAATTGAAGCATCGGGCCTGAGAGCCGGCTAATAGCTGATCGTAACGCTGATGATAAAAAATCGCGGATTCCCGGTGGTTTTCGGGGGGCTCATGGCGGTTGTGTATGACCTTGAGGCAAATGCCCGATTGCTGCGCGCCGCCGATATGCAATTGTGTATCCAATAGGCATTTTCGCGGTTGCGGCAGACGGATCGGACTGAGGATTATCGAAAGCGGCGATCAAAAAAATCGACGGGCGGATGCCTTCCGACATCCGCCCGTTCAGGACTGCGGCATGGATCGCCCCGCCGGCAGGCAGGGCGCGATCAGGCGAGGTTGCGATAGCGCCCGTCGAGATAGACCAGCGGTTCGATCTGCCTTTCCGGCAGGCTGATGGTCCTGATCTCGCCGATAAAGATCGTGTGCGACTGGTAGGAGATCGCATGGGCGGTCACGCAGTCGAAGGCGACCAGGGCCGCCTCGAAGACGGGCGCGCCCGTGACCAGCGAAATCCAGCTGCCTTCGGCAAAGCGCCCTTCCCGGTTTCCGGAACTCGCGAAGCGCGATGCCACCGCCTCGTCCTCGTGGGCAAGCACGTTGACGCAGAACACCCCTGCCCTGAGCAGCGGATCGTGGCTCGACGCCGATTTGTTGACGCAGACGAGCAGCGTCGGAGGATCGGCGGAAAGCGCGCTCACCGAAGTGGCGACGAGCCCATGAAGCGCCTCGCCGTCGCGGGTGGTGATGAGCGAGACGCCGGCGGGGAGCCGCCGCATGCCCTGCTTGAAGTTGACGGCGTCGGCAGCAGCCGGATCGGGCGGCCGCAGGCCGATCTTGATGTGCCGCGTATTCCATTCGACGTCCATCATGTCCAACATCCTGCTAACCTGCGCTATCCGGCGCCAGGGGAGCGAGGCGATAGTAACCTCCCCGGAATGTCACGAGCGGTTCCGCGGACGGATCGGCCACGACCCCGCTCAGCGTGCCGACCGCGATGACCGTGCCGTCGCGTTCGATGATCTCGTCGAGCCGGCAGTCGAAGGCGCCGACGGCCCCTTCGAGGACCGGGGCTCCGGTCGTCAGCGGCTTCCAGACGGCGGTCGTGAACCGTTCGGCACCCTTGAGGCCCGCCTTGCCGGAAAAAACCGCGACAAGGTCCTGGCGGTCGGCCGGAAGATAACTGACGGAAAAACAGCGCCCCTCGCGCAGCGCGGAAAGCGCCGAGGTCCCGGCATCGATCGAGACCATGATCCTCGGCGGACTGGCGCTGAGATGCGTCGCGGACAGGGCGAGGAAACCCGCCCAGCCCTGGTCTCCGGCAGCGGCGACGACCGCCGCCCCGACTGCCCGATTGCCGATGGCTTTCCAGAAGCCCGGCACGTCGATGTCTGTGCCCGTCATGGCGGCTTTTCCCGAACCCGAGCGCTGGTCAGAAGGCCATCACGTTGTCGCGCAGCATATCGTGGCTGTATTCGGTGCGGGTGGCGCCGCGCTTCTGCAGCACCGGCACCAGCTCATCGACGATTTGGCTGAGATAACTGGGCTTCAGGTGACCGGTGATAAGGTAACCGTCGCCGCCGACTTCGGTCATCGCCTCGATAAGCTCGGCCGCGACATCCTCCGGCGTGCCGACGATCGGCCAGCGCGGCGGCGACGTCACGATCTGTCGCAGGGTCACGGCCGGGTCCTTGAACTTCCCGAGGATGGTCTGCATGCCGTTGGTCTTGATTTCGCCGACCGGCGCATCGAGGTCGAATTTCGAAAAATCGATACCGGACAGGAACGACATGGAGGCGAGCGCATGCTGCATGCGCTTCTCGAGCATCTTCGGATAGTTCTGCTTGTATTCGTCCGCTTCCTGCCGGCTCTTGGTGATGACCGGGGCGATGGCGAACATCAGCTTGACCTTGGTCGGATCGCGGCCGAAGCTCACCGCATAGGACCTTACGTCGATGCAATACTGCTTCATCTCCTCTATATTCTCGGCGCTGCCCAGCACGACCTCGGCGTTGCGGCCGGAGAACTTGCGGCCACGCGGCGAGCCGCCGGGGGCGATCAGCAGCGGGCAGCCCTGCGGACTACGCGGCACGTTCAGCGGTCCACGTGACTTGTAATATTCCCCTTCGAAATTGACGGTCCTGACCTTCGACGGGTCGATGAACGTCTCGTCGTCGTTGACGACGGCGTCCGGCTCCCAGGCCTCCCACAGCCGCTTGACGAGATCGACGAACTCGTCGGCCATGTCGTAGCGCTTGTCATGCTCGAACTGCTTGTCGTAGCCGAAGTTCTGGGCGGCCGCGTCGCTGGTCGCCGTGACGATATTCCAGGCCATGCGGCCGTTCGAATAGTGATCGAGGGTCGCCATGGAGCGGGCCAGGATCCAGGGCGGATAAAAGGTCGAGGTCATGGTGGTGGCGACGCCGAGCTTTTTCGTCGCTTCGAGGATATAGGGCGTGACGATGACGGGATCGAATTTCGGCGTCATGGCCGCATGGCGCAGATAGAAGTCCATGTTGCCGCCGTAGGTATAGGGTACGGCGGACGTATCTTCGAGAATCAGGAAGTCGAAGAAGGCCTGTTCGAGGCGCCGCGCGCCATCACGAAAAATATCCGGCTTGGTCCAGTCGTAGCTCTTGGCGAAATTGGGCGTGTTCCAGCCCTGCACGGTGATGCCCGGACCAAGGAACCATCCCAGATGGAAGGCGCACATATCGAAACCCCTCTTGAAGACCGTTTTTGATGGGAAAACGATAGCGGCACGGACCGGAACGGCTGAAATTCAATCTCGCAAATCGTGTGATAAAAATCAGCGATGATCGCCGACCGAGACATCAGACGGTCACCAGATCTGCGGCCGCGGTTTCCGGCACGCGCTCCCGGGGCGCGAACGACTTGCGCAGGTTGTCGACGAAGCTGCGGGCCGCATCGCCGAACGGCCCGTCGCGCCGGTGGGCGAGGCAGATGGCGCGGACGATCTGCGGGTCGCGGATTTCGTGCACCGACAGATGCCGGCGGTCCTTGCTGGCCTTGAGCGCATTGGTCGGCAGGATGGTCGCATAACCGCCGATCTTCACGAGACTGAGCGCCGCGGCCATGGAATCCACCTCCATGCGCGGCTTGAGCGTCAGGTTGCGCCCCTGAAGGTGCTCCAGCAGAAGCGTGCGCAGGCCGTGCCGGCTCGACGGCAGGACGAGCGGCAGGTGGACGATGTCCGCAAGCGCCACCGGCCCCTCTGGCAGGAGGTCGGTATCGCTGTTGGTCACTACTGCCATGCTGTCTTCCGCAAGGCAATGGAAGGCGATCTGGTCGTCATTGACATAGCGGTCCACCAGGGCGAAATCGATCTTGCGAGTCCGCAGCCATTGCAGCAGCGTCGGCGAATAGCCCTCGGCCACCTGCACCTCGCTTTCATTGTGCAGTCCGAGCCAGGCCTGCAGGCCGTCGGCAAAACAGACGGCGGTGGAGCTCTCGTCGTCGAGTGCCGGGATCAGGCCCACCTTCAGCCGGCGCACCTGTCTTGAGACCGGCGCGCGCAACTGCTGGATCGCGAGGTTGAGGTCGTTCAGGAGCGGGCGCAGCAGGCCATAGAGGGCATCCGCCTTCGGATTGGCCTCCAGGCCGTGGCGTACGCGCTCGAACAGCGGCCCGCCGAGTTGGTCCTCGATATTCTGCAGCCGGACCGTCATCGCCGGCTGGACGATGCACATGCGGTCGGCCGCCTTGCGGACATTGCCTTCCTCATAAAGGGCGACGAAGGAGCGGCAATGCTTCAGCGACAGCCGTTCATTGAGGGTTTCGCCGGGAAATGCAGCGCTCAGGGAAGCGGAAACGGCAGGCTCGGAAAGCTGCTCCCGCAGCACGCTGGCGAGTTCCTGGGCTTCTTGGGCGTGGCCGCGCCCCGACCAGATGGACACGACGGGATCGAAGGGCGTCTCCGACAGCCATCCACAGCTGAAATGCTGCACGAGGGCCGGGTTGAGCAGGCTCGTGGGGATCAGGATGGCGAAATTGCGCTCCTGGCCGAACCCCGCAAGCAGTTCGTGCAGCGGCTCGCCCAGCCATTCGAGATTGATGCGCGCCCGCTCGGCGAGCGAGTTGAGCAGGCCGTGAAGGGCTTCCGGCAGGGCCGGCACAATGATTTCCTTGCCGGCGAGACTCGCCGGATTGACGGGCTGGGACACCCATCCCTGTTGCTGCGGGCCACCCTGCACCAGCACCCATCGGTCGCGGACCTGAATGAGGTCGCCGTCATCGGGAATGCTGAAGAAACCGGCCCTCAAGGCGGCAGAGGCGTCCTTCGGGTCATAGGTCGGAAAGAGCTGAAAATCCGGGCTGCCGTGCCAGCCTGCCAGCGATGGCGCGAGATCGAGCGGCGCACCGGGAAAGCCAGCGTGCAGGAGGACGGTCGGCAGCTTCCTGTTCGAGCCTTGCGGGAAGGCGCCCGCAACGATGTCCAGCGAGCGGTCCAGCCGTTCGATGAGCGGCCGCAGTATCTGGTAGACGTTAAGCCCCTCCGGCGTCACCACGATACCGGCGCGGACCCGCCGGAAAAGCGGAACGCTGAATTCCTCGCCCATCGCCTTGGCATGGGCGCTGACGGTGGAATGGCTGAGGCCGAAGCGTTGGGCGATGCGCGTCACGCTCCCCTCCTGGACCAACGCGAGGAAGGTGCGGATCTGGATGGAATTCACGACCAGGCGGCTTGACGGATCCAGATCGGAGGTCTCGAACTGCAGGGGCATGGCGACCGGTCTCCTTGACTCGATGTGTCACAGGCACGATCACTCCCGAAACGGCAGTGACAGCTCTATTCTCTCCCTGGCTCCCTGATGCAATCCGGTTTTTTATCCCGACAGGATTCTACACTCCGGGCCTCATTGCAAGAATAATACGCAGAAATCTTAATTGATCAAAAAATAAGCAAAAACATCCCGCGCGCATACGGCCCTGATGTCGGGCTTCCACACGTTTACGGGGCTCAATAGGTGTCAAGCTCACGCTTTACGCGCTCGAGCACATCCAGCGGAGGGCGGACGAATTCCGAACGGGTGCCTGAATTTCCATCACCCTGCCTCGTCGTCGCAACCATGCCGATCTTGGTCACCGTCAGGTTTTCATGGACGGGATCGCATCGGTCGGCCTTCATGCCTGGAAGGACGATCATGTCTTCATGGCCGCGGAAACGCGCCGCGAGAGACCATTCGACCTGGGTCCAGTCCTCCGGGTCGATGTCGTCCTCGACGGCGATCACCAGCTTGAACAGATTGACCTGGCCCATGGCCGCGATGATCGCGCGTTTGGCCTCGCCGAGCGCGGGCCGGTGCATGCTGATGACGGCATGCAGCCGCCCCATCCCGCCCTCGGTCACGAACACGCGGCGAACCGAGGGAATGATCTTCTGAAGCGCGTGGCAAACCGTCACGCCTATCGCGACACCTCCGAGAAGGCAGTGTTCTGGCGCAAAACCCGGCAGGATCGCCTGGTATATGGCATCGCGGCGATGGGTGATGCATTTCGCTTCAACGGCGACACCAGGCCCGTAACGGACGTAGAAGCCGGGAAATTCGGAAACCGCACCCTCGTCGATGAGTTCGCCCGGCTTCAGCACCGCCTCGATCACGATCTCCGCTTCGGCCGGCACTTCAAGGTCCACGGTCTTGCATTTGACGAGGCGCAATGGTTCGCCGAGCATCGCTCCGACCGTATCGAATTCGTCGTCGCCGAGGCCGAGATAGAGCTGCGATCCGAGCATGACGGCTGCATGGTTCCCGAGCACGACCGCGATTTCGAGATCGTGTTCGAGCTGCCGCGCGCGTTCCGCCATGATGGCCAGATGATGGTTCCTGGCGATACCGGCCATCATCCGGCCGCCGCCTTCCAGCCGAAGACGGGCGATGGAGACATTCCTTTTGCCGGTGTCGGGATGTTTCGCGACGATCACCCCCGCCGTGATATACGGACCTGCCTCGTGCTCGAACCAGTAGGGAACCGGCAGCACCTTGCCGATGTCGAAAGGCAGGTTCACGACCTCTTCCTGCACCGGCGCGTCCGGCACCATGACCGGCGGCACCGGCGATTTCAGCGCGGCGATGCAATGCGCGTCGAGCTCGCCGGCCGCGATGCCCAGCGCCTCCTCGAACCTCGCCCGGGAATTCAGCAGGTTGCCGACCACCGGCATGCCATGACCGCGCACGTTCTGGAAAAGCTGGGCCGGTCCCTTGCCGCGCAGGCCGAGAACGGCGCTGATCTCGTATTCGAGATCCACCTTGCGATCGACCCGGTGCAGCGATCCGCTCGCCTTCAGCATTTCGAGAAACGGCCTGAGCCCCTGATCCGCCATCACTGTTCCACCGGTTTTCCGAGGGCAGGCAAGACGGAATGTCTCGCGGCATCCGGCCCGTCGCAAAGAAGAATTGCTTCAAAAAGGGTCGCCGCGCCGGCGGCCAGGGCGGATGGTTCGCTCCATTCGTCCGGCCGGTGGCTCTTGCCGTCGACCGAGGGAATGAACACCATCGCCGCCGGTGCGATGCTCGCCATGAAGGCCGCGTCATGCCCGGCGCCGGATGCCATATCCAGCGTGGATAGACCAAGATCCCGGGCGGCATGGCGCAAGACGGCGCGCAAGCCCGGATCGCAGGCGACGGGATTGCTGTCCGAGAGAATATTGCAGCAATCGAGCCTGACGGCGCAGTTCTCGGCGATCACCGCCGCCTCGCGCTTCACCGCGACAATGAAGCGATCCATCGCCGGCCGCTCTTCCGCTCGCGCGTCGATGATGATGCGCATGCTGCGGGGCACGACATTGGCCGCGTTCGGCGAAATCTCGACCACGCCGGACGTCGCGACGAAATGGCCGCGCCCCTGGTTGGCGATACGCTGGGCGAGCGAATTGACGAACAGCATCATCTGCGCGCCGGCTATGCTCGCATCCCGCCTCAAATGCATCGGCGTCGTCCCGGCATGGTCGGCCGAGCCTTCGAAGACGACTTCCATACGCGTCACGCCGGCGATGCCGGAGACCACGCCGACGTCTATCTCGCTTCGTTCGAGAACGGCGCCCTGTTCGATATGCAATTCGAAGAAGGCGACGATGTCCCGCCGCAATATGCCGCCGAGACCTTCCGGCGTGCCGCCCATCCGGGCGATCGCGGCCGCGAGACGCTCGCCGCCGGGGCCGAGGTAGCCAAGCATCGCAGGCGTCAGCTTGCCCGTCATCGCCCGGCTGCCGACGCAGGACAGCCCGAAATCGCTCGGTTCCTCGGCGAGGAAATCGATGATCTCGAGATTGTGGCGCAGCCTGATGCCCCGTTCACGCAGCGAATGAACGATTTCGAGCCCGGTCATCACCCCGGCGGTTCCGTCGAAACGCCCGCCGTTCGGGACGGTGTCGGAATGGGAGCCGATCATGATCGTCCCCGACGCCGGATCCATGCCCGCGAGATGCCCGATCATGTTGCCGGCGGCATCGACGCCGACCGTCAGTCCGGCCTCCTCGAAACACGCCTTGATCCAGCGCCGGCCCTTCTCGAACATCGGGGTGAAGGACCGGCGGGTATAGGGGCGCGAGGGCTCGGTGATCTCGGCCAGATCCATCACCCTCTGCCAAAGCCGATCCGCGTCGATGGGCAGGTTGTCGGTGAACGGCGGTGACGGGACGCGCTGTTCCATCAGATCGGCCTGACCATGTTTCCAGTGCCGGGTTCCGAAACGACATTGCGCCCATCGAAGGCGAGCCTGCCGCGCAGGAAGGTCGCCTCCGCGCGATACGGCATCCTGATGCCGTCATAGGGACTCCAGTCGACGACATTGTTGCCGCTTTCCGCGGCGCTGTAGACATAGGCGGAGGGTTTGAACACGGCGATATCCGCATCGCGGCCGATCTCCAGCGCACCCTTGCGGTGGCCGATGCGGAACAGCCGCGCCGGGTTTGCGGCCAGCAGCCGCGCCGCATGCGAAAACGACAGCCCCCGCTCGGAGAGCCCCTTGAGGAGAAGCGGATACATGGCTTCGAGGCCCGGCACGCCGGACGCGTTGGACAGCATGTCCGGATTGGATTTCAGCGACCGCGACCAACTGACATGGTCCGTCGAGACCACGGTTATCCGGCCGGCGGCGAGATGGCGCCATAGCGCTTCCACCTGATCGCGCGAACGGATCGGCGGGTTGATCTTGGCGAAGCCGCCGAGCCGCGCGACGTCGTTTTCCTCGTCGAGTGTCAGGTAGTGGATGCAGGCTTCGACCGTCGCATCGAAACCCTGACGACGATAGCTGTCGCAAAGGTCGTAGCCGCGCGATATCGAGCAGTGCACCACATGCGTCGAACAGCCCGTCGCCGCGCCGATCTCGTAGACTTCGGCCATGGCCAACGCCTCGGCGATGGCGGGACGGGAAAGCGCATGTGCCCGGTAGTCCCGGATGCCGGACTCTTCGACCTTGGCGATCGCGGTCCGTACGAATTCGTCGTTCTCGTTGTGGATGCCTGCAATCAGTCCGTGTTTGGCGATCTCGGCGAAACACTCGTTGAGAATGTAGGGCGTGATGCGCGGAAACCTCTCCGGATGGGTGCCGAAGGTCGAAAACTTGAAGCCGACCGCGCCGGCCTTGACCATGCCCGGGATCTCGGCAGCACCGGCCCTCGGATGGACGGTTCCATAGAGACCGAAATCCACCCGCGCCTGCTCGCCCGCCTCCGCCGCCTTGCGGGTCAGCTTCTCGCCGTCGCAGATCAGGTTGCCGTCGTCATAGGGCATGTCGACGATCGTGGTGATGCCGCCGGCCGCGGCCGAGCGCGTCGACCAGATGAAGCCCTCCTGGTCTTTCTGGGAGAGGGAATGAACCTGACTATCGATCGCGCCGGGCAGGATCAGGGCCTTGCCGAAATCATGCCGTTCGCGAGCGGCGGGCGGCTCGCCTTCGCCGACGAACTCGATCGTTTCACCGCGGACCGCGACGAAACCCTTTTCGATCACACCGGCCGCCCGAACGACGCGGCCTGTCAGTACCAAATCAAAATCAACCATGCGGAAGCGTCTTTCCTTCGACGCCTTCACTCTGCCTCATCCATTCCGGCCGCAATAATTGAAATGCATGAATTGCGTGATAGCCCTGTCCGAAATCAACGATCCGAGACCGTAAAGGCTTTCGACAAAACGATTGCAGCCCGGATCGCGGCGATCCGGGCTGCCGAAATGGTCTACTATCTCTTTGAAAAAACACTTCTAACGGGACGCAGATCCTGCGCTGCCCGCCCAGGGCAGGCTTTGATGGACGACGATGGCCGCCGAAACCCCGACAACCGTCAGAACGATCCAGTTGATCATCTCCCAGCCTATCAGATGGATCAGCGCGCCGGCGGAGAGTGACGAGATTGCTACGAAAGCGAAGATCGAGAAATCGGCAATCCCCTGCAGCAGAACCGCCTTCGGACCGACAGCACTGTGGGAAATCATCACGGAAGAACCGGTATAGCTGAAGTTCCAGCCCACACCGAGAAGGATCAGCGTCGCCCAGAAATGCGTGAGTTCCTGGCCGGAAAGGGCAATTATCGCACCGAGCGCGACGAGAGCGATACCGAACAGCATCACCTTCAGATGACCGTACCGCTCGATCAGCCGGCCTGTGACGAAGCTCGGCGCGAACATGCCGAGGATATGCCACTGAATGCCGTGCGCCGCATCGTCGACGCTGAAGCCGCAGACGATCATGGCGAGCGGTGAAGCGGTCATGGTGAAACTCATCGACGCATATGAGACGGCACCGCAGATCACCGCCAGGACATAACCCTTCAGCGAGACCCTGGCGTCTGAAATAGTGGACGCGGAAGCCGTAGCGCTCTTCCTCGGCAAAGCCGAGGCGGCGGGAAAGCGTAGCAGGAGAAGCGCCGGCAATGTCGACAGCGCCAGCAACGCCTGGCACAGGAAGCTCAGCGCGAAGGGCGCTCCCACCACCACATGGCTCGTCCAGACGACGATCTGCGGCCCGATCACCGCGGAAACCAGCCCGCCGGCCAGCACGAAAGAAATCGCCCGCGGGCGCATCGTGTCGGGCACCAGCAGCGTCGCGGCGAAACGGTAGCTCTGCACGCAGGCGATATTCAGCCCGAACAGGAAGGCGCCGAGACAGAAGAGCACAAATGAGCCTTGCATCACACCAAGGGCGCAGGTCAGGCCGCCGATCGCCGAGACCATCGCGCCGAGGCAATAGACGGGCTTGCGGCCGAGGAGGCGGATCAGCATGGCGACGGGGATCGTCGCCAGACAGGTGCCGATCATGAACATGCTGACCGGGAGCGTGACGATCAGTTCGTTGGACGTCAGCGACTGGCCGACCATGCCCCCGAGCGAGACCATGATCGGCGGTATCGCGCCGGCAAGCCCCTGGGCGATCGTAAGCAGGAAGACCGATGCAGGAAATTTCGGTCTCGTTTCCAGATCAGCGGCTGCAACGCTCATGGATCATCTCGCTCATTGGGAATTCGCGGGCCGGCATGCCCGCTTCGACATGGAGAACCGTCCGGAACCGGACGGCATCGTTCGTTGAAGATCCTGCGCGATACAGGCGAGCCGCAGGGGTTTGTTGCATATTTGCGTGAATGTCCCCGCCGAGCGTCCCGATGTACAATCGATTATCGCGCAACAAGACATGCAATTTCCCGAAGGCGGATTTGCCGGCCCGCCCGGTCTCGGTCACCATCCGCGTCTACTCTCGCGATGGAAGAGACTGTCGCGGCACTGCGAGCGGAATGGAGCGCGATCAGCACCCGTTGCTCCGCGACCTCGCCGGGTTGATGAACTTCATGACAGGCCGCCGGGACGGTCCGGATGATTGTCCGGCATCCTTTGCCGAACACGTTGCCGCGGACGAGCGCCGATATGGGCGATCATGCAGGCACGCCATGGTTGCTTATGCCTCGCTCGCGTCATCGGCTTCGGCTCCCAAGGGCCGCCCCGCAGCTCGCGAGTATTCCCGGTTGGGAATCGATCAAAGTTCCATCGAGATCCAGCAGTATTGTGTCGTGCGATGCCGTGTTAATAACATCCTGTCGCATCCGTCGTTCAGGCAACCCAGCCGTTATTTTTTCATGAGATCTATCAGCAGGCTTGCCGCATCATCTCCCTTGGCAGCCTTTTCCCACATCGACTGCGCTATATCCTCGTGCAGCCTGACGCCTTCGACAGACATGGTGAAAGTCCCAACGCCGACGCGGACGTTCGGCTGCTCGCCGAGCCGGAAGGGGCTGACGGCGACGAGCGAACGCTGAGGCTGCCTGAATATCTGGAAATTCGTCGCAGGCACCACGCCGGTGACGATGCTTATCTGGACACCGATCGGCGGTTTGCGCACCAGGCTCAGTATATGGCCGACTTCTGTACGCGCCATGTGCCGCCTTTCCTCCAGCTCTTCCTCCGACAGATCGTCGCGGCCAACAAGGCCGTTCACCACGAACCGCCTGAGCTCAGGCATCGCGATGAGGTTGACCAGCAACGGACGTCTTCGTTGATAATGCTCCCTGCGCTCTCGCAGGATTTCCAGAAGTTTGGCGATGGCCGTGTCGGTCGCCTCGTCACCGCTTCGGTTATCGCTCAAGGCCTTTGCCAACATCACGTCGTAGTTTTCGGAAGTCAGCAGATAGGAGAGAGGCCCAAAAAAGCCGATAATCTGGTCGCTTTCGGTTTCGATCTGCCGCATCCTTTCGAAAAAAGCCACGGCTGTATCGACGTATTCGATTCCCACGCCCAGCAAATTGGGCAGCGACGCGTCCAGCAAACGGCTGATGCGAACGAGCGTCTCAATTTTTAGAATTTCCCCTCTTTCAGCTCTGTATAGAGCTGCACGTGACATAGAGAGCTGTTCCGCAACGATTTCTGGCGAAACGTTCTGCCCAAGCCTGTAAGCCCTCAATTTCGCGCCCACATCGCGAAGCGCATCGGTTTCCAGCATCGTCGCGGCCTCTTCCCTTTGAGCGATATCTTATGAGGAACATCTTTCCTAGACAATGTCTAAATTTTGAGATACGCCTTGCATCAAGATCAAAAATAGGGAACTTACAATGCGAAATTTTAAAAACCTTTTTTCGGCCGTCATCGCGTTTGCGGCCTTTGCCATGCCTGTGGCGGCACAGCAGCTCACTCCGGTGAAATTCTCACTGGACTGGACGCTTCAGGGCAATCACGCGATATGGGGCCTGGCACTGAAAAACAAGGATTTTGAGGCCAATGGCCTGAAGGTCACCATGGACCGCGGCTACGGCTCCGGAGATACCATCGTCAAGGTCGCCGCCGGCGCCTACGACATCGGCTTTACCGACATCAATTCCCTGATAAAGTTCAACGCCGAAAACCCGGATCGCGGCCTTATCGCTTTCTATCAAGTGTTCGACAAGACTCCCAATTCGATCATCGCTCTTGCGAAGTCAGGTATAAAGACGCCCGCCGATCTCGCCGGCAAGAAGCTAGGCGCTCCCGAGGCGGATTCGAGCCGCCTGATGTTCAGCGCGTTCGCAAAGGCCAACAAGATAGATCCATCTTCGATCAACTGGATCTCGATGGCGCCAAACCTCCGTGAAACCATGCTGGCGCAGGGCCAAGTGGACGCGATTTCGGGGTTCTCCTCGACATCGGTGTTCAATCTCATTTCCGCTGGCGTTCCGGAGAAGGACATCGTCGTTCTCGGCTACGCGGACAACGGCCTCGATCTTTACGGAAGCGCGCTGGTGGCGAAGCCGGACTACATCGCCAAGCATCCGGATGTCATCAAGGGGTTCGTCAAGGCTTCCATCGCCGGCACTCTCGCCCTGCTCAAGGATCCGGCGGCGGGCATGCAGGCAATGAAGGAAATCGAGCCGCTATACGATGTGAAGCTGGAAACCGCCCGCCTGAAGTTTCTGATGGATCGAGGCGTCCTGAAATCGCCATCGTTCGAGCAGAATGGGTTGGGATACGTCGATCCCGCCCGTATGGCGCTCACGATCCAGACCAATGCCGATGCATTCAAGGTTACCGCACCGGCAGCCGACAAGATCTACACAACCGAGTACCTCCCTGCCGCCGGCGAGCGGATGCCGCCGAAGTAGGCTGTATAGAGCATTCCCCTCAGCAGCCACGGAAGCATGGATGAAAAACCTCGTTGAGTTGATCGACGTCAGCCTCTCCTATGGGAAAACGCTGGCCGTCTCTAACCTGGCAATGAAAGTACGGGAAGGTTCCTTTGCCGCTGTCGTCGGCCCGTCCGGCTGCGGAAAATCATCCTTGATGAAGTTGGTGACGGGCTTGATGCCCGCCACTGGTGGTTCGGTCGTCGTGGACGGTCACGAGATATCAGGTCCCGTGAACATCGTTGGAATGGCCTTCCAGAATCCGAACCTACTACCCTGGCGCACGACACTCGAAAACGTGATGTTGCCGCTCGAAGTCGTACGACCGGAGCGCCATCAACTCCGAGCCAGAAAGCAGGAGTTCAGGGATCGCGCCATGGAACTTCTGCGGATCGTGGGTCTCGATGCCTTTGCCGACCATTATCCGTGGCAATTGTCGGGAGGCATGCAGCAGCGTGCATCGTTGTGCCGCTCGCTTATCCACCAGCCGCGCCTACTCATGCTTGACGAACCCTTCGGCGCGCTCGACGCTTTCACGCGGGAAGAGCTTTGGGATGTTCTTCAGACGATCTGGATGAAGCAGCGCTTTACAGCAATTCTCGTCACGCATGATCTGAGAGAGGCGCTTTACCTCGCCGACGAAGTGCATGTCATGTCGAACAGGCCCGGCCGGGTGGTCCGCACCGTCGGCACGGCTCAATTCAGCAGACCTCGGGGGGAGCAGACCTTCCTCGAACCCGCCTTCAATGAAAGCGTCATGGATCTGCGCGCCGATATCCGCTCGCAGCGGATGCCGATCGACGTCAAACCCTCGGCGCCAGGAGAAAAGGCATGAACAACGCGTTGGAACGATCCGGGCCTGTCCTTCTGTCGGTTGCCCTGCTGCTTGTCTGGGAACTGTCGTGCAAGACCTTCGATATCCCGCCCTTCGTCCTGCCCTCGCCGTCGCTGATTGCCGAAGCGCTGGCGGAAAATTTCTACATCATATGGTTTCACTCCAGCCAGACGCTGCTGACGACCGTCATCGGCTTTGCATTCGCCGTCGCATTCGGCGCGCTTCTGGGAATCGCGGTCGGATCTTCGCGGATGGCCTACACCAGCCTTTACCCCCTGCTTGTCGCCTTTAATTCCATTCCGAAAGTGGCGATCGTACCGATCCTCGTGGTGTGGTTCGGCATTGGGTCCGTACCCGCGGTGATAACGGCCTTCATGCTGAGTTTCTTTCCGATAGCGGTCAACGTCGCCACCGGTCTGGCGACCATCGAACCCGACCTCAGGGATGTCCTGCGATCTCTTGGCGCCAGCCAGTTGGATATCGTCCGCAAGGTCGGGATACCGCGTTCGATGCCCTATCTTTTCGCATCCTTGAAAATCTCGATAACCCTCGCCTTTGTCGGGTCCGTGATATCCGAAACTCTGGCGTCCAACCGCGGTATCGGCACCCTGATGACCCAGGCATCCGCCAATTTCCGCATCCCGCTGGTTTTCGCAGGCCTTGTGGTTATCGCTGTGATGGGCGTCGTCATGTACATGATCTTCGCGGTAATCGAGAAACGCATGACAGGCTGGGCCACGCGCGGCGCGACATTCGGGATTGGTGGCTGATCGCTGCCCGCTCAATATCAACCGGCTTTATCGCGAAACTGGTCGATCACAGATCGAAGCCGCAGAATATCCGGCCCTTGCTCAGGGATAGCCCTGGATACGGAGAGGCAGCGACCGCGCTTACGGGACCGACCGCCTGACCGAATTCCCGGTTCGCCGCGGTGATGTCATCTGCCAGCCTCTGGACCACGGACATTCCGGCAGTGTCCCGGCTGCTTTGAAGGCCGTGCCCTTCTGGATTCGACGAATGGACAACCACGAACACGGACGTCCCGCTCGCAAAAGCCCTGACGAAGGCCGGCGCAGGACCCCGAAACCGAGATAGGCCGTCAGGGTTCTGCCGGGTGGATGCTGAGCGAGAACGATAGCCAGGACGAGCAACTCGATCTGTTGTGCGGCCGATTTTTTATCGCGCCGCCCCATGATCGACTGATCCGTAACTACCTGCCTACAAATCTGGTGGTACGGGCTATGAACGACCATGGAGAAGCCGGTGTCGGGTCCGCTTCCGACCAGCTGGCAAGTCTGGTGGGGTTGATGCGGATGGAGTCCGTCGGCGACCGAGCGGGAGGACGCGCCGTTCTCAACGCGCTTTCTTCGGCCCTGTTCACGCTGGTGCTGCGAGCGGCGCACAGGGAAGACGATCATCCATCTCCGTCCATGAGGACTTGGGACGTCGGGCGATCGATCATCGTACTATCGAATACCTGTGGCAGGACCTCATTCTCAGTGGGATTGCCGTACCACTTGGTGGCGATGCGATAGACCTTGGTGAAAAGGGCAGTACCCATGCGAAGGTTTTAGCAAGGATTAATCAGGTCGGGTCTTAGCTTCCGACCTCCTTGAGGCCGGGACTGGCCGGATATTGGGTGATACCGACGCAAACGATGTTGCGGCAAGGGTTCTGGCGGATCAGTTCTATCGCAGATTTGTCATTGAATATCCGCAGCGAGCGCTTGGGCTGATCCAATTGCCCGCGGAACAGGCCAGGGATCAGCATCTTCGAAGGTCTTTCGGGCTTCTGGCCCCGAGCCTAACCGACCTTTCGATGATCCACAGGACCGACACCAGCGCGGCGGGAGAATAAAGGAGAAGGCGAACACTCACGGCCGAGCGTTAGTGCTTGACCGTACTCGTCCCAACCTGGCAATCCAGCGGTCGATGGAAAGCCGTCCCGGTCCCCAGGCCATGATGCCGAGCGCCATGGCCGCCCAGATGAGATGGACTGGCCCGCCGTCGGGAACGGTCAACTCGACGACGATGGTCATGAGGAGCAGGCCAACTGCGGCAAAACGGGTCGCGAAACCGAAAACGAGAAGAATGGGAAAGATGATCTCGCCCGATCCAGACAGGAAGGCCATGACCGGGAGCGGCTGAGACAAGCGTGGCGAGTGTGGTGGAGACGGCGCCGGCCAGCAGAGTTCATCGTGGTTTTGACAGACATGATCTTCTCCGATTGAGTTTGTCGACACGCCCTCACTGGCGTGCACTTGGCAGTACGATCCGACAGCCCGGATCGTTACCGGCAACACAATCAGTGCCGTCGGCGCGACCGATCGGTCCCTGGATGAGGGCTATCGTCCGCAACAAGCTAACGGACGCCTTCAGGCGGCGCCACGGACAGGTTTCGGTTCCGATCGACAACCTGCTCGGCGATCTTGCCTCGGACGACGGGCCGGATCCGCTGGCGGGACATGACATAGACCGGATGCTCATGCAATTGAAGGAAACCGAACGGACGATCGTGCAGTCCATATCGCTGAAAGGCAACAGCGTAGCAGAGACGGCCGAAAGACTCGACATGAATGCGGTTTCCGTTCGCGTGGCGCTGCATCAGGCGCTGAAGCGCCTGGCGGTGATTTATAGGAGCGATATCAAGTGAAATCGTCCGCGTTGCGGTCGCGTCCGGCACAGCATTTGCCACCGTGCTGTTCTTTCTCGGTATCGGCTTTCGGACGGACATAGCGGATGCGGCGTAGACAGAGCGGTTCCTGTTCAAATTCATCTTCACCATCACGCTTGCGCTTGGCGCGGCAGGCGCTGTCCTGTGCGCCGGTGGACCGAGCGAAGACGCGAGAGACGGTGGCGGTGGGTAATGATCGCGCCCCCGCTGCTGCTGGAGCCGCCCTCACCGAATTGGGCGCCGTTCCCCAAAGGGGAATGGGTGGCGCACACGGTTGGTCCCAATGCCCGTTTCTGTCCGACGCTCATCCCGCTTCTGTCCGTCGGGCCGCTCTTCAGTCTGTCCGTGGCGCTGCGCCGGGCGCTCCCACACGCCCGGAGATCCAGAATGCGCCCGAGTTGTTTTCCGGCTGCTTTTCGGGGGATGCCGGTGGACACACCACCAAACAAATGCTGAGCGGCCATTGGGCTTCATGAAAGAAATCGACAATCGGCGCTTTCTACGTTCTCAAGCACTTACCTACAGCATCCCGTCGTACAGAAGCGTAGCTTGGCTGTTTTGGTGTGGAAAAGCGTGGTTGCGGGGCTCGCAACATCCGATTCCTGCGATTGGTCGAGGGCGAAATACCAAAGCTGGCAGCTCAAGCAATTGTTGGCGCATGAACTATCTTCATGCACCATCGAAACTGGAATGCCGGGCCGGTTCTGAATTTCGCCCTATTGTAAAAGGCTAGCCGTTCGATCAAAAGCTCCGCCAAATCCCTTGAGGGAAACCGAGAATATCGTCTCCTTGCCGCCATCGGCCTTGGCGTGAATTTTAAGCGCCGTACCATTGCGAAGCGACCCCAGCATTTTGGCATCGAAGTCCGAGGAAACGACGCAGCCCGCCGGCAGGCAGGTGCGGAACGGCAGCGGCTGTCCCTGCACCTGGTCGTCGATCTGCAGCGCCGCCCCGGCAGCGAGATCAAGCCCGAAGGGCAGCACCAGCGTCGCGGCACCGGAATCAGGAGAAGGCCTGAGCTCCATCGCGATGACGCGCTGGCCGGATTTGCCGTCCTGCTGCTCCTGCGACATGGCGCAGACCTTGCGTGCCTGCTGTCCCTCGCCCGTCAGCGCGCAATTCACAACCCAATCGCCATGGACCTCCCGCAACGAGGTCGCGCCGCCCGGCAGAATGGTCTCCTGCGCCCAGGCCGGGACATCCTGTGTGACGAGAGTGGTCGCTGCAAAAAGCACAGTCGGGAAAAGTCGAGCAGCCAAGCGATATCTCCTAGAAAACGATGGGATCGTCTTGTGATCCCCGTAATGACCTAACTATGGCCCTCTTCTCGTCGCGAAATCCCGGCGAAGGCGGCTTCGCCATTGGCTTCGCGTCCAGATCAAACGGTCCTCGCCAATGGGGGACCATAGGATAAATCGCCTTCACAGACTAGAACTTCGCCTTGAGGCCCACTTCCCCGCCGAAGGCGTGATCGTCTCCGCCGCCGAACTGGTGTTGATACTCGAAGCTTCCGTAGACGGAAACATTCTCCCTCACCGCCGCATCGAAGCCGAGATCAAGTTTAAATCCTGCGCCCTTCTTATCCGCCTGGAAGGGAACGTAACCGTCCTCCGACGAGAATTCCGTCACGGGCTGGCCGAGGAATTCGTTGAGAAGGCTGGCCCTCACCCACGCCACGGCCTGACGCGGGGCATTCGTGTCCGTTTCCGGTTCCAGATCCCATGCGCGCGACAGGCGCATACCGAGCCGGCCAACGAGGCTTTCGACATCGTTAAAGCGAATCTGCGCTGCGGTATCGCGCCCGTCATCGATGTCGATCGTCTGGTAGGTGAGCTGGGCCTGCGGCTCCAGGACGAAGCCGTTATCGAGCTGGATCGGATACCCGCCTTCCAGCGAGGCGCCGAAACCGAAAGCGTCGGTATCCATGTCCGATAGACTTCCCGACGCGCTGATATCGTACCACGTGCCCTGGACGACCGCGTCGAGATACCAGCCCGTCGCGCCGAAATGGGTCCAGTAGCCGCCGAGCGTCAGGCCGTTCAGCCTGTCGGTACCGGCATTTGTTCCGTCGAAATGGTCGACATCGGCCGATGTGTTACCATAGGCGAAATAGATGCCGGCATTGTCGAAGCTGCCGTTTTCATGTTCGGCGCGATAGAGATCCAGACCGGTCTGGATGGCGAAGATATCGTAGTCATAGCTCGGCCCCTTGTCCCCGTAGATGCCGAGATCCCCGCCGTCCCTGGAGCCTGTCAGGCCGATGATGCGTCCCCAGGCCAGACGGTCCGGACCGTTCGGCTGCGCGCCTCCTTGCCGGAAAGACCTCCAGCCGCCCATGCGCTCGTCGAGCGAGTCGAGCAGCGCGTTGCCGTAATCCAGCGCCAGCGAGGGTATGGCCGTATAGAGCGAGGTCTCGGGCCGGTAATGCGGCGGCGCGACCGGCGGAACCGGGCCTTCGCCGCCGCCCTCTTCGCAGACATCCGCGAATGACGGAAGGCTGCAATCGAGATCGGTCCGCAGGAACCAGTCGTCGGGGGAACCGCCGAAAACGCCGCCGCGATAGAGGGAATATTCGTAAGGCCCGGCTACCGCCGGCGCGCCGAGCGTGAAGGCGCCTGCTGCCGTCGTGCCGCCGTTGACGGCGTCGATGAGCAGGATTCCGTCGCCGGTCGTCCTGGCGCCCCCGCCGCCGATATTGGTCACCAGGATCACGCTGTTGCCGCTCGCCCTTCCGCCGTCGATCAGCATCCGGTCGGAGATGGAGGAATCGTCGCCGAGATAGGTGTTGAAGAGGATCGTTCCGTCTTCGCCGACATAATCGCCCGCGACCGTCAGGTCCGTGCCTGGAGCGCCGCCGAGGCGGACCACGCCCCCATTGGTCAGCCCTTCGATCGTCTGGTCGAAACCGTCGAGGTCCAATCTTCCGGCCGGCCCGACCATGAACTCGGAATTGGGGCTGAATGTGCTTGCCGCCCCGGCTCTGAATGTTCCTTCGGCCACCGTCGTATCGCCAGTATAGATATTGGCGGCCGTGGTAACCATGGTGCCGGTGCCGGCCTTGGTGAACGATCCGCTGCCGCCGATCAATCCGTCCTGTATGAAGGTCGTATCCGGGAGGGTCTCGAACGTGCCGCCGCCCGTTCCGAGCGTCGTCGGCCGTGAGGACCTTATATTGGCCGTCGTGCGCAGCGTGCCGCCGGCAAAGCTCAGGCCCGTACCGCTTGCGCCGAGATTGTTGTCGGCGGAGATCTGCACGACGCCGCCATTGATCGCCGTGCCGCCGGTATAGGTGTTGGCGCCGCCGAGCACCAGCGTGCCGAGATCGGTCTTGATCAGCGCCGTATCACCATTGAGGACGGAATTGATGGTGGCCGTATAGCCGGCCCCGCCGCTGGTACCGTCACCGACGCGGATGACCGCGCCATCGGGAAGCAGCGATGAAGCGACCAGCCCGATCGCATCCCCCTGGATGACATAGCCGTCGCTGGCGAACTGCATGCCGGAGACCATGACGTCGCCTAGGCTGTTGTCGACGGTGACGGTGCCGGGCGCCGCCATGAATACGGCGAAGGCCGCATCGGTAAAGGGAGCGTTGACCGACCCGTTGGGGTCCGTCCAATTGTCGTTGCCCGCAGAACTCTGCCAGATGCCGTCGCCGCCATCGATGGCGTCGTTGTTCTTCTCGGCCGGCACGGAACCGTCCCAGTAATTGAGCGTCAGGCCGGAGGTATTGATCAGGTTTACCTGATGATCAACCGAGGTCTGGACGAAATACCCCGGGGATGGGATCGTGCCGATCGCCAGGCCGTTATTGGTCATCGATCCCGCATAGCTGATGACGCGGTAGATGCCGGGATCGAACGAAGCACCGGCGGTCGTCACCACGTTCAGCGTGCCGTCGAGCACCAGGTCGCCCCCGACGGCCGTCAGGTCGTTGAGCGGCCCCCCCACGACACCCGCCTGGCCAAAGCTGTAGGCGAGCGCCGATGCAGCGCCGAGCGACAGATCGCCGTTGATGGTCAACGTGCCCGCAGCCGCGCCGGCAGGCCCCGGCGCCAGAACCGCGCCGTTATTGACCGCGACATCGCCGCCGATCGTGCCCATGCCGCCCAGCACGCCGCCGGTGGCGGCGGTCGTCAATCCGGTCCCCGCACTTTGATCGCCATTGATATAGAGCGCGCCATCGGTGATCCGCGTCGGTCCGGCATAGCTGTTGTCGGCGGTAAGGACGGTGACGCCGCCGCCGATCTGGTTGACCGCACCGGTGCCGGAGATCAGGCCGTTGAAAACATATCCGTTGGACCGGTCGAAAGCGAGCGTGCCGTTGTTCGTCACGTTGCCGACGATGCTGCCCGTGGCGCCGCCATTGCCGAGCTGCAGGGTGCCGGCCGCGATCGTCGTGCCGCCGGTATAGGTATTGGTGCCGGTGAGCGCGCTCGTGCCGGTGCCGACCTGGTCTACCCTGCCCGTGCCGGAGATGACGCCGGCAAGCGTCAGCGTGTTGCTGCGATTGGCGACGAGCGCCGCATTGTTCGTGATGTTGCCGGTGATGCTGCCCGTGGTCCCGCCATTGCCGAGCTGCAGGGTGCCAGCGCTGATCGTCGTGCCGCCGGAGTAAGTGTTCTCGGCGGTCAGCACCGTGATGCCGGTACCGGTCTTCGTCAGAGCCCCCGCACCGTCCACGACGCCGGAGAGCGTGAAGGTCGTTCCGGCCGCCGTCTCGAACGTGCCGCCGCCGGCCTCCAGCGTCGTCGCGCGCGCGGAGGTGATGTTCGCCGTGGTACGCAGCGTGCCGCCATCGACGCTGAGCGCCGTGCCGGCCGCGCCGAGATTGTTGTCCGCCGAAATCTGCAGCACGCCGCCGTCGATCGCCGTGCCGCCGGTATAGGTATTGGCGCCGGAGAGCACCAGCGTGCCCAGATCGGTCTTGGTCAGCGTCGTATCGCCCGTAATCACCGCCCCGATGGTCGCCGTGTAATCCGCACCCCCGGCGGTGCCGTCGCCGACGCGGATGACAGAGGCATCCGGATCGGCCGCCGTACCAACCAAGAGCAACGGGTCGCCCTGCAGCAGATAGCCGTCGCTGGCGAACTGCATGCCGGAGGCGACGACCTGGCCGCTGGAATTGTCGATCGTCACGGTGCCCGGCGTCCCCATGAAGATCGCGAAGGCTTCGCTTTGCCAGGGCGCATTCGGGCTGCCGTCCTGGTTCGTCCAGTTGTCATTGGTGGACGGGCCTGCGGCAAGCCATGTGCCGTCACCTCCATTCACAACGCCATCGTTCTTCGGACCGGCGGCGCCGTCCCAGAAACTCAGCACCAGGCCCGTCGCATTGACCAGATTGACCTGATTGGCGACCGACGTCTGCACGAAGAAGGTGCCGGGTGGCATGGTTCCGAGTTCCAGCCTATTGTCGGTCAGCGCACCGCCATAGTTGAAGACCCGGTAGATGCCGGGGGTGAAACTGCCGCCGGGCGACAGGGTGACGTTCAGCGTGCCGTCGAGCGTGAGGTCACCCCCGACATCAGTCAGGTCGTTGAACGGACCGCCAGGCACGTCCGCCTCGCCGAAACTGTAGGCGAGCGAACTGTTGCCCGCGAGACTGAGGTCGCCATTGATCGTCAGCGCTCCGGGCGCCGTCGTATTACCGCCGGGCGCCAGCGTACCGGCGGCAACCGTCACGTCGCCGCCGATCGTCCCCGTCCCGCCAAGCGTCGCGGCGCCGACCGTGGTTGTACCGGTCGCTGCGGACTGGTCGCCGTTGATGTAGAGGGAACCTGCATTGACCGAGGTGGGACCGGTATAACCGTTGTCGGCGGTCAGAATGGTGGTGCCGCTGCCGATCTGGCGGAGCGATCCTGTCCCGGAAACGGTGCCGTCGAACGTGTAGGTATTGGACCGATTGAAGACGAGCATACCGTTGTTGGCCACGTTGCCGGTGATGCTGCCCGTCGTGCCGCCACTGCCGAGCTGCAGCGTGCCGGCGCTGATCGTCGTGCCGCCCGTATAGGTATTGGCCGCGGTCAGAACCGTCGTGCCGCTGCCGACCTGGCTGACGGCGCCGTTACCCGAGATCACGCCGCCGAACGTATAGGTGTTGGACCGGTCGAAGGCGAGCGTACCGTTGTTCGCCACGTTGCCGGTGATGCTGCCCGTCGTGCCGCCACTGCCGAGCTGCAGCGTGCCGGCGCTGATCGTCGTGCCACCCGTATAGGTATTGGCCGCGGTCAGAACCGTCGTGCCCGTGCCGGTCTTGGTCAGCGATCCCCCGCCGGAAACGACGCCGTTCTGCGTGAATGTCGTACCGGAAGCGGTCTCGAACGTACCGTCGCCTGTGCCGAGCGTCGTGGGACGCGCGGACGTGACGTTTGCGGTGGTCCGCAGCGTGCCGCCGTCCAGGCTGAGCGCCGTGCCGGACGCACCGAGATTGTTGTCCGCCGAAATCTGCAGCACGCCGCCATTGACGATGGTGCCGCCGCCATAGGTGTTGGCGCCGGAAAGCACCAGCGTGCCGAGATCGGTCTTGGTCAGCGCTGCGTCACCCTGGAGAACCGAAGCGATCGTTGCCGTCATCCCTGCCCCGGCGGCCGTGCCGTCGCCGACGCGGACGATCGCCTCCGACGCGGCACCGCCGACGAGGTTGATCGGGTCGCCTTGTACGAGATAGCCGCCGCTCGCGAACTGCATGCCGGCGACATTGATGGGGCCGAGGCTGTCGTCGACGGTGACGGTGCCGGGCGTTGCCATGAAGATCGCAAAGGCCGCGTCGGTGAACGGCGCGTTCGGAATGCCGATTTCCGTGGTCCAGTTATCGTTGCCCGACGAATTCTGCCATATGCCGTTGCCGCCGTTGACGACCCCGTTATCCTTCGGTCCGGCATTGCCGTCCCAATAGTTGAGGGTAAGGCCGGCCAGATTGACGAGATTGACCTGATTGGCGACCGAGGTCTGGACGAAGAAATCGGTCGATGGGATGGTGCCGACGATCAGGCCGTTGTCGGTCAGCGTGCCCGCATAGTTGAAGACACGGTAGACGCCAGGCCCGAATTCACCGCCGGCGGTCGTCGTGACGTTCAGCGTGCCGTCGAGCACCAGATCGCCTCCCACGACGGTCAGGTCGTTCAGTGCTCCGCCGGGCACATTGGCTTCACCGAACTCGTAGGCCAGCAGCGAACCGCTGTTCAGGGTGAGGTCCCCGTTGATGGTGAGCGTGCCCGGGGAATCGCCCGGAGACAAGGTCGCGCCATTGGCGATGTCGACATCGCCGCCGATGACGCCCGTGCCGCTCAGCGTGGCGCCGGTCGCCACGGTCATGAGGCCGGTGGCTGCAGTCTGGTCGCCATCGACGTAAAGCGTTCCGGCGAGAACGTTCGTGGCGCCGCCGTAGCTGTTGTCGCCCGTGAGGACCAGTGCGCCGCCGCCCGCCTTGGTGAGCGATCCGTCGCCGGAGACTGCACCGTTCAACGTGAATGTCGTGTTGCTCGCCGTCTCGAAAATGCCGCCGTCCGTCCCCAGCACGGCATCACGGGTGGAGGTGATATTGGCGGTCGTGCGCAGCGTGCCGTCATCGATGCCGAGGTCCGTGCCGCTTGCGCCGAGATTGTTGTCAGCCGAAATCTCCAGCACGCCGCCATTGACGGCGGTGCCGCCGGTGTAGGTATTGGCGGCGGTCAGCACCAGCGTGCCGAGGTCGGTCTTGATCAGCGCCGTATCGCCGTTGAGGACGGAATTGATCGTTGCGGTGTAGCCGGCCCCCAGGGAGGAACCGTCACCGACGCGGATGATCGCCCCATCCGGCAGTGTCGACGGGGCGACGAGTTCGATGGCGTCGCCCTCGACGACATAGCCGTCGCTGGCGAACTGCATGCCGGACGCCCTGACGATGCCGAGATCGTCGTCCACGGTGACCGTGCCCGGTTCGGCCATGAAGATGGCGAAGGCGGAATCGGCAAACGGCGCATTCGGCACCCCGAACTCATCGGTCCAGTTGTCGTTGCCGGTGAAGTTCTGCCAGAACCCGTCACCGCCATTGATGACGCCGTCGTCCTTCGGCCCTGCCTCGCCATCCCAGTAGTTGAAGGTCAGTCCGGTCGTGTTGACGAGGTTGACCTGATTGGCGACCGTAGTCTGCACGAAGAAGTCCGGTGACGGAATGGTGCCGATTTCAAGGCCGTTATTGGTAAAGGAGCCCGCATAGCTGATGACGCGATAGACGCCGGGATCGAAGGCGCCGCCTTCCGTCGTCACGACGTTCAGCGTGCCGTCCAGCACGAGGTCGCCCTCAACCGAGGTCAGGTCGTTGAAGGGGCCGCCGACCACCCCCGCCTGGCCGAAATTGTAGTTCAGCGTCGAGCCGCCGTTCAGCGTCAGGCCGCCGTTGATGGTCAGCGTACCGGGAGCCGTGCCCACATCGCCCGGCACGAGCGTCGCGCCATCGGCAATCACGACATCGCCGCCGATCGTGCCTATGCCGCCCAGCGTACCGCCGCTTGCGGCCGTGGTCAGGCCGGTGGCGGCACTCTGGTCGCCGTTGACATAGAGCGAGCCGCTCAGAATGTCGGTCGTGCCGTCATAGCTGTTGGTCCCCAGCAGGACCGTTTCCCCCGCGCCCTGCTGGACCACGTTCCCCGAGCCGGAAATGTCGCCGACGATCGGCAGCAGATCGGAGCGGTCGATGGCGAGCGTGCCGTTGTCGAGGATGTCGCCGACGATGCTGCCAGAATTGCTGCCGTTGCCGAGCTGCAGCGTGCCGTCACTGATCGTCGTGCCGCCGGAGTAGGTACTGTTGCCGGTGAGGATCGTCGTGCCGGGGCCTTGCTGGATAAGCGCGCCGTTGCCGATGATCCGCCCGGCAAGCGTCACCTCGTTCGAGCGGTCGACGGCCAGTATCCCGTTGTTGGAAATGTCGCCGACGATGCTGCCCGTGGTGCCGCCACTGCCAAGCTGCAGCGTGCCGTCGCTGATCGTCGTCCCGCCGGTATAGGTGTCGTCCGCAGTCAGCACCGTCGTGCCGCTGCCGATCTGGCTGAGCGAACCGGTCCCCGAAATCGTGCCGTCGAACGTGTAGACGTCCGACCGGTTGAAAACGAGCGTGCCGTCGTCCACGACATCACCGACGATGCTGCCGCTCGTGCCGCCCTCACCGAGCTGCAACGTGCCATCGCTGATCGTCGTACCGCCGGAATATGTATTGTCGGCAGTCAGGATCGTCGTGCCGCTGCCGATCTGCTCCAGCGTGCCGGTGCCCGAAACCGTGCCTTCGAACGTGTAGGTGCCGGACCGATCGAAGGCGAGCGTACCCTCGTCTGCCACATCGCCGACGATGCTGCCCGACGGACCTCCGTTGCCGAGCTGCAGCACCCCGTCGCTGATCGTCGTGCCGCCGGTATAGGTGCTGTCGGCGGTGAGGATCGTCGTGCCGCTGCCGGCCTGTTCCACGGTTCCGGTGCCGGAAACGACACCATCGAACTCGTAGGTGTTGGAGCGTTCGAAGACCAAGGCACCACTGTTCGCCACATTGCCGATGATGCCACCGGTCGTGCCGCCGGCGCCAAGCTGCAGCGTGCCGGCGCTGATGGTCGTGCCGCCGCTGTAGGTGTTGCCGTCGCTCGTCAGGACAAGCACGCCGGCGCCGGCCTTCGTCAGGATCGCGGGGTTCCCGGCAGCCTCGGTGATGGCGCCGCTGACCGTCAGCTCGGTGCCCGCCGCCGTCTCGATCGTGCCGCCGCTGGTCCCCGTCGTGGTGGTATTGGCCAACAGGATCATGCGGTCGCTGGAAAACGTAGCCGTCGTCCGCAATGTCGAGCCGTTGAGGATCGCCAGGCCGGTGCCCGACGCGCCGAGGTTTGCGTCTCTGGATATCTCCAGCGTACCGCCGTCGATGAGCGTGCCGCCCGCATACGTATTGGTGCCTTCGAGGATGAGCGTGCCGAGGTCGTCCTTGACCAGGGCCGCTCCGTCGACCAGGTTCGCCTCGATCGTCGCCGTCATCGCCGCACCGGCCGATGTGCCGTCGCCCACCCGGATGGTCGTGACGCCGCCCCGGTCTGGATCGGGCACCAGGGTGATCTCGTCGCCCGTCACGACATAGCCGTCGACGGCGAACTGCATGCCGCTTGTCAGCACCGGGCCGGAATCCAGGCTCACCGTCACGGTGCCGGGCGTCGCCGTGAAGATCGCGAACTGTTCATCCGCCCAAGGGGCATTCACGTTGCCGGCCGCATCCGTCCAGTTGAACGTGGCCTCAGGTCCGGCATCGCGCCATATGCCGTTGCCGCCATTGATGACATCGTCGTTCTTCGGGCCGACATCGCCGTCCCAGTAGTTCAGTTCCAGCCCCGACGTGTTGATCAGGTTGACTTGTCCGGGGATCGCCGTCTGGACGCTGAAGCCGGTCAGGGGGCGGGTCACGACCGGCGTTTCCTGCGGTGTCGCCGGAGCGGTCATGAAGGAGCCGATCGTCAGCCCGTTGTTGGTGAGCGTCCCGCTATAGTCGATGATCCGGTAGACGCCGGGGCCAAGGTCCTGGCCCTGGTCCACGATGTTGATGACGCCGTCGAGGACGAGATCGCCATTGACCACGTCCAGGTCGTTGAGCGCGCCGCCGGCCACATTCGCCTCGAGCATGTTGTAGAACAGGATCGAGGTCGGGTTCAGGTTCAGGTCGCCGTTGATGGTCAGGGTGGCCGCCGTCAGCGGCGCTACGCCGGGGCTGAGCGTGGCATCGTTGGCGATGGTCACGTCGCCGCCGATGATCCCGTCGCCGGCAAGCCGTGTGCCGCTGGCCGCCGTCGTCGGTCCCGTCGCAGCACTCTGGTCCCCGTCGATATAAAGCCAGCCGTTCGAGATGGTGGTCGCACCGGTATAGCTGTTGTTGCCGCTCAGGATCGTGACGCCGCTGCCGGTCTGGCTGACCGATCCCGTGCCCGAAATCGTCCCACTGAAGGTGAATGTGTTGGAACGGTTGAAGACGAGCGCGCCGTCGTTGGCCACGTTGCCGTTGATGCTGCCGGTCGTGCCGCCATTGCCGAGCTGCAGCGTGCCGTCGCTGATCGTCGTGCCGCCCCTATAGCTGCTGTTGCCGGTCAGGATGGTGGTACCGCTGCCGATCTGGCTCACGCTGCCGCCCCCGGCGATCGTTCCGGCGAAAGTGTAGGTATCGGAACGGTTGAAGGCGAGCGTACCCGCATTGGCCACGTTGCCCAGGATGCTTCCTGTCGTGCCGCCGTTACCGACCTGCACCGTGCCCCCATCGATCAGCGTGCCGCCCGTATAACTGCCCGTGCCGGCCACGACGAGCGTGCCGTCGCCGGCCTTGGCAAGCAGTGCGCCCGTAGAGCTCTCGGAGATCGGGCCGGTAAGCGTGAGCGTGGTGCCGGCTGCCGTGTCGAAGACGCCGCCGTTGTTCCCCAGGATCACCGCTCGGTTTGAAGCGAACGTGGCGGTCGTCCTCAGCTCCGAGCCGTTGGCGATGGTGAGATTGCTTGCAGAAGCTCCGAGATTGTTGTCCGCCGATATCTGCAGCACACCGCCGTTAATGGTGGTGCCGCCGGTATAGGTATTGGTCCCGTTCAGGATCAGCGTGCCGAGGTCGGTCTTGTCAAGCTCCACCGCGCCGCCGAGAACGGAATTGATGGTCGCGGTGACGCCGGCGCCGGCGGTCGTGCCGTCGCCGACGCGGATGGTCGACGTGCCGTCCGTGCCGACCAGGGTGACGGCATCGCCCGTCACCACGTAACCATCGGTCATGAACTGCATGCCGGATGCCTCGACGGCGCCTAAGCTGTCGTCGACGGTGACCGTGCCGGCCGTTGCCGTGAAGATGGCAAAGGCACCGTCCGACCAGGGTGCATTGATGGCCCCGTCGGAACCGGTCCAGTTGTCGTTGACAGTCCCCGCCGATGCCTGCCACGTGCCCGTGCCGCCGTTGATCGTGTCGTTGTTTTTCGGAACGACATCCCAATAGTTGAGGGCGAGCCCACCGGTATTGACCAGGTTGACCTGGCCGGCGATCGAGGTCTGAACGGTAAAACCGGTCAGAGGTCCGGTTACGACCGGCGTTTCCTGCGGTGTCGACGGAGCAGTCATGAAGGAGCCGATCGTCAGCCCGTTGTTGGTGAGCGTCCCGCTATAGTCGATGATCCGGTAGACACCGGGGCCAAGATGCTGGCCCTGATCCACGATGTTGATGACGCCGTCGAGGACGAGATCGCCGGCGACCACATCCAGGTCGTTGAGCGCGCCGCCGGCGACATTCGCCTCGACCAGGTTGTAGAACAGGTTCGAGGTCGGGTTCAGGTTCAAGTCGCCGTTGATGGTCAGGGTGGCCGCCGTCAGCGGCACCACGCCGGGGCTCAGCGTGCCGCCATTGCCGATGGTCACATCACCGCCGACGACTCCGTCGCCGCCCAGCCGTGCGCCGCTGGCGACGGTGGTCGGTCCGGTGGCTGCGCTCTGGTCTCCGTCAATATAAAGCCAGCCGCTCGATATGGTGGTGGAACCGGTATAGCTGTTGTTGCCGCTCAGAATCGTGACGCCGCTGCCGGTCTGGCTGACCGATCCCGTGCCCGAAATGGTTCCGCCGAAGGTGTAGCTGTCGGAGCGGTTGAAGGTGAGCGTGCCGTTGTTCGCAACATTGCCGGTAATGCTGCCGGTCGTGCCGCCGTTGCCGATCTGCAGCCCGCCGCCGCTGATCACCGTGCCGTCGGCATAGGTGTTGTTGCCGGTCAGGATCAACGTCCCCGCACCGGCCTTGGTGAGAGTGCCGGCCCCGGTGATCCCCTGGGCCACCGTGCTCGTCACGCCGGAATTGGTGTTGATCGTGCCGTCATTGGCGGTGACGCTGATGGCCCTGCCGGAGGAGAGATTGAAGCTGCTCGTCAGCTGCAGCGTGCCCCCGTCCAGCGTGAGCGAACCGCTCGCCGCCCCCAGCCGGTTGTCGGCATTGACGGCGATCGTCCCGCCCTGGATCGTCGTGCCGCCCTGATAGGTATTCACGCCCGAGAGCGTCAGCACGCCGGCTTGCGTCTTGGTGACGGCGCCGGTGCCGCTGATGACGCCGGAATAGGTTCCATTATCCGGCTGTGCGAACCGCACGAGGCCGTTGTCGGTGATGGCCGGCGGCAGGCTCTGTGCGCGTGCCTCCAATATGCCCGCCGGATCGACGACGACGGAACCGTTGAAATCGGTATTGTTGCCCGTCAGCACCAGCGTGCCCTGCTGCACCTCTACCGCCAGTTCCGCGCCGCTGTTGGACCCGACCGTCCCGGTGAGCGTCCAGGTGCCGCCGCCGGTTTTGGTCAGCGTCTGGAAGTTGCTGATGTTTCCGGCAAGGGAGTCGCTCGTTCCCGGGTCGCCTGCGAGCGTCAGCGTGTTCGTCCCGCCGCCGCCGTCGAAGCCTCCGGTCACCACCGATGAGGGAAACAGCGTCAGCGTGTCGTTGCCGCCGGCGAACGACAGGCCGCCATAGACGATCGCGCCCGTGCGATTGATGAAGTTGACGTCACCGCCGCGCTGGCTGCCGATGGAATTGTCGGTGACAGTCTGATCCGAGCCGCTGCCGCGGCGGACGATCCCGTAATTGTCGATCGTGTTGGCGGCGCCGATCACCTGGTCCTCGAACCAGATCGCCGCCGTGTTGATGGCGGAAATCGTGCCGTGGTTGATCACGGTATTGCCGGAGCCGATCAGGTTCACCGCTTCGGCATTGTTGGCCGTTCCGATCGCGCTGACCGTCGCGCCGACACCGACCGTGAGGGTACCGTTGGAGCGGAATTCTATGGTGTTCTTGCCGGCGCTCCACAGCCCGTTCGTCCCCCCGGTCGCGCCGCTGCTCGTGACGGTGGCGTTGTCCCCGACGGTGATGATGACATTGTCACGAAGACTGATCGCATTTGCGTTGCCGGCAGTGACAGTCGCCCCCGACGCGACGTTGACGGTTCTGTTGTCATTTGCAGCCGCGTTGCCGGTGCCGATCGGCGTGGTGCCGAGGTTCGTGGTGCCGGTGCATGTCGTGACGGTGCCCGATGTCGTACAGGCTGCCAGCGCCTCGCTGGGCAGGAGGATTCCCCCGATCAGCAGACCTGCCAAAACGGGCGCCATTGCCACCAAAGTCCTGAGCGCATTCTTCATGCAGGCCCCTTCGCTAGCTGAGACTAAATTAGCTTTCGATGGATCATGCGGCAAGGGGGCGATGCGCAAAGGTTGCGACTTCTCGGCAACTCTCCGCAGAGTTTTACCGAATAAGCATATAAGCGCCAATCTTCGGATAATCGCACATGGCTGAAGCCAAAGGGACAGGAAGCCACAACTGCTTCTGAACCACCCTAATATTCCTCATCCTTCGGATGATGTTGCTTATGTCGGTCGGCGAAAGGAGCCCAGCAGGCTATAATTAGTCCCACAGTTGGTTGCGGGATTGAATGGCTCGATTTGAACCTGTGAAACTAAGTAATTGATTTTGTTGGAAAGCGGTTTTCTGCGCGGAATATCAGAACAAACAAGAACTCCGGTAACCTTTTGAGTTACTGGGGTTTTCGGAGATGACTATTGGTTGCGGGGGCAGGATTTCATCTTAACTTGCGACCGGTGCAATCACTCAAGACTCTACAAGCACTTCTTCTCGCCGGCAACCATAGTGGGCTATTTCGTGCCGCAGCGTAGCAGGTTTCACCGAGGCGTGAAGAGCCCTAAGTCGCGTGGACCGAACTGGCTCTTCTTGCTGCCATGAGAAGCCATTCCTACACTACAAATTCGGGATGTTCGAACGCCTGGACACGGGCCGCATAATCCTCGTCGACCTTGCGAATTCGGACCAAGCATGTTTGGGCACTGCAGCCTTGCGACAGCGATGAGGACGGCACGTCCAGCGTCAGCACGTTGGGATTGCCGTGACGCTCCAGATTGCGCTCGTAATCAATGTCGAACCACGCTCCCGTCGAGAGCCTGACAACACCCGGCATGATCGCATCGGAAATCACCACCGCCGAAATGAGCCGGCCACGCTCGTTATGGATCTCGACGAGATCTCCCTCGCTGAGATCGCAACGCTGAGCATCCACGGGACTGACAAGGACTGGCTCGCGCCCCTTCACCTTCCCCGCCGTGCTGTGGGGGCTTGCATCCAACTGGCTGTGCAGGCGCCGCACAGGTTGATCCGAAATCAGGTGGAACTGGTCTTCGCCTTCCCGATTGCCCAGCCATTCCGGCGGTTCGAACCATGTCGGATGACCGGGGCAATCAGTGAGACCGAAACTGTCGACCGTCTCGGAAAAGATCTCGATCCTGCCGGAAGGAGTCGGAACCGGGTTCGCCTCCGGCGCTTCGCGAAACTCCTGCAGCATCACCACCGGCAGTGCCTCCGGCTGAAGGTCGAAAACACCATCCTGCCAGAACTGGTCGAAATTCGGCATCTCGACGCCCTTTTCGCGGGCATTGGCAGCCGTCACGCCGTAGAGCCGTCGCAGCCAGCCTTCCTCATCGAGATTTTCGGAAAAATTGACGCCCATGCGCAGCGCCAGTCCGCAGAAGATATCGAAATCGTTGCGCGCCTGCGCATGCGGCTCGGCAACCTTGCGCATCGCCACGATCAGATCTTCGCCGCCGGAAGAGGCAATATCGTTGCGCTCCAGCGGAGTGGTGACCGGCAGGACGATATCCGCAAGCTTGGCCGTCGGCGTCCAGTAGGGCTCATTGACGATGATCGTCTCCGGCTTCTGCCAGGCCTTCAGCAAGCGGTTGAGATCCTGGTGATGGTGGAACGGGTTACCGCCCGCCCAGTAGACCAGCCGGATATCCGTATAGCGATGCTGCTTGCCGTTATAGGTGAAGGTCTCGCCCGGATTGAGCAGCATGTCGGTGATCCGCGCCACCGGAATGAACGCCTTGACCGGGTTTTCCCCTTGCGGAAACGCACCCGACTTGAAGCGGACATTATCGTGTCCGACGGAATTCAAAGCCCCATATCCGACCCCGAAGCCGCCACCTGGCAAACCGATCTGTCCCAGCATCGCAGCCAGCGTCACCAGCATCCAGAACGGCTGTTCGCCATGGACGGCACGCTGCAGCGACCATGAGATATTCAGCATCGTTCGGCTGGACGCCATCTCGCGGGCAAGCGACGCGATCCGGTCTGCATCGACGCCGCAGAGTGGAGCAGCCCATTCTGGCGTCTTGGCAATGCCGTCCGCATCTCCCGTCAGATAGGCGGCGAACCGATCGTAGCCGACACAATGGCTGTTCAGGAAATCGAGAGCTGCCAGCTTCTCCGTGTGAAGCACATAGGCCAGCGCCAGCATCATCGCCACATCGGTATTCGGCCGCGCAGCGATCCACTCGCTGTCGACCGGCATATTGTCGGAAACCGGACCGATATTGATGAAGCGCGTGCCGTTCTTCTCCATCGCAAGCATGCCGGCCACCACCCGATGCCGCCCTGCCCCGCCGGCCGACATCTGGGCATTCTTCACCGGCACGCCGCCGAAGGTGACGAAGAGTTCGGTATGCTTGGCCATCACGTCGAAGGATGTATGCCGGTCGAGCAGGAACTCCGTCGAGCCGATCGCATGCGGCAGGATCACTCGTCCGGCGGCAAGGCTGTAATTGTCGACCGACGAGACATAACCACCGATCAGGTTGAGGAACCGGTGAACCTGGCTCTGTGCATGGTGGAACCGCCCCGCACTTGCCCATCCATAGGAGCCACCGAAGATGGCCTCGTTGCCGTGCTCGCGCCGCACCCGGTCGAGTTCGGCGGCCAGAAGATCGAGCGCCGTATTCCACTCGACCTCGACGAAAGGCTCGCGCCCGCGCATATGCGGATCGGCACCCGGGCCTTTTTCGAGCCAGCTCTTGCGGATAGACGGTCTGCGGATCCTCACATCCGTCAGGTCACCGGCTGCCATATGCAGCCCGATCGGCGACGGATCCGGATCCTGGGCGAAACCCTCAAGCCTCAGCCCCGCCTTGTCGGCCTTCACTTCGTAGACGCCCCAATGGGCCGCAGTGAATGTCTTACCCATTGGTGAAGTCCGCCTTCTTTTTACTTGGCTGGAACCGGCTGTGTCTGCCGCCGCTGCAAGGCCTCGATGACGATGCGTGCGCCATCCTCGATCGCATGTTCGATCGCCTCGCGGGCCGCAACGGGCTGCCGCTCATGCAGGGCAACCAGCAGATCATCGTAGTTGTGATGCTCTACGGTGCCCGACTGGGTTTCCGGATAAAGGTAATTGAACCCTGGACCGGCCTTGAGCCACAACAGCTCGATCACCCCGAGAAGCGTCGGCATCCGGGCGGCCGCATAAAGCACGAAACGGAATTCCTTGTTCAGCGTCAGGGCAAGATGCTGGTCCTTTTCGGCCTTGGCCGCGAGATAGCGCGCAAGCAGCGCCTTCATCGTGGCGATCTCTTCAGGCGTGATCTGCGACGCGGCATTGAATGCCGCCAGCCCTTCGACCGACTTGCGGATCTCGGAAATCTCCGAATACTGCGCCACCGTCATCGTCGGCACCCTGAAGGATTGCGCCGGTTCGGCCGTCAGAACGCCTGAGGCGGCAAAGCGCACCAGCGCCTCACGCACAGGCGTGATGCTCATGCCGAGCGAATCCGCCAGTTCCTTGGTCACAAGCCGGGTTCCCGGCTCCAGCCGACCCTCGATCAGAGCGGCACGGATTTCATCTTCCACATGAGTGACCAGGCTCTTTCGGGGAGCCACGTTGAACAAAGCTGTACTCACTTAGACCTCACCCTTGGAAAAATTGCCCGTTTTTTGACGCAGAATCGAAACTGCCCATATCTTGCCCACACAGAATATATCATATATCTTAGCAGATAATAATAGCCCCCTTACAAATACATCGTCAGGGTATCAAATACCAACTCCAGAGGAAGTGAAGGCCCCCATGAAAAGACTTGCTGCCATTGCGCTTGCTGCATCCATGCTGCTGCCAATCTCCACGGCCATCGCTTCGGCGGCCGACATAGTCGTTGGTCGCGGCGCCTCGACCACTGCGATGGATCCGGGCTTCCTCAAGGAGAGCGCCACGATCGTCGATAACATCTTCGACACGCTGGTCATGCGCGACAAGGACATGAAGCTGGTCCCGGGTCTTGCCACCTCCTGGAAGGCGATCGACGATACGACCTGGGAATTCAAGCTGCGCGACGGCGTGAAATTCCACAACGGTGAGGCGATGGATGCCGAAGCAGTCAAGTTCACCATCGACCGCGTCATCGATCCCGCCGCCAAGTCTCCGACCGTATCTTACATCCGCACGGTCGAAAGCGTCGAAGTCGTCGATCCGCTGACCGTCCGCATCAAGACCAAGGGCGCCGATCCGCTTCTGCCGACCCGCATGAGCCGCTACCCGGCCTATATCGTGCCGCCGAAATACGTGAAGGAAGTCGGCAACGACGTCTTCGCCCGCAAGCCGGTCGGCACCGGCCCTTACAAATTCGTCGAATTCGTGCCCGACCAGCACGTCATTCTCGAGGCCAACAAGGATTACTGGCGCGGCGCTCCGTCGATCGACAAGGTGACCTGGCGTGCAATCCCGGATGGCACGGCCCGTATCACCGCGCTGCTGACCGGCGAAGTCGACCTCATCGAAAACGTCCCCGTCGATATCGCCCCGATGGTCAAGGACAGCCCGGATACCGATCTGGTTCAGGTCAAGAACGGTGGCCTCACCATCTATCTCGGCCTCGTGATGAACGAAAAGCCGCTGGATAACGTCAAGGTCCGCCAGGCGCTCAACATGGCGATCGATCGCCAGTCGATCGTCACCAACATCCTGCAGGGCATGGCATCGCCGCGCGGCACGCAGGTCGGCGCCGCCGACTTCGGCTACAAGGATCTGCCCGTCACGCCTTACGACCCGGCAAAGGCAAAGGCCCTTCTGGCTGAAGCCGGTCTGCCGAACGGCTTTTCGATCAAGATGCAGTCCACCCACCGCTATATGAAGGACAGCGAAGTCGCCCAGGCGATTGCCCAGCAGTTCGGCGATATCGGCGTTAAGATCGATCAGGAAGTGCTTGATTGGTCCGTCTATACCCAGCAGGTTCCGCGCAAGGGCCCGATCTTCATGCTCGGCTGGGGCTCCACCCAGACGCTCGATGCAGATGCCGCCGTCTACGCCATCTTCAAGACCGGCGAGCCCTATTCGACAGCTTCCATCCCGGAACTCGACAAGCTGCTTGATGAAAGCCGCTCGATCGTCGATCCGGCAAAGCGCGAAGCGGTTCTTGCTCAGATCCAGGATCTCGCTGCCGAGCAGGTACCCGTCATCCCGCTCTACCAAGAAGATGCCCTTTACGGTAAGGCTAAGTCGGTCACCTTCGAAGGACGTCCGGACGCCCGTATCCCGATCTTCGACATCAAGAAGCAGTAATCGCGCATGACACGGTTCTGGAATGTCAGGGACAACGCAGATGCGATATTTGCCACGTTCCTTCTGATCGCGGTTCTGGCGCTCTGCGTCTTCGTGCCTCTCCTCTGGCCGATCGACCCGGTGCGCGGAACCCTGACCGCGACATTCAAGCCACCGCTGTCCGTCATCGGCGGAGAGCTTCATCCTCTGGGAACAGACCAGCTCGGGCGGGATCTCCTCGCCCGTCTTGGGCTTGGAGCGGCAATTTCGTTGTCGATCGTGCTTGCCGCCTCGGTCATCTCGGTCGTGCTCGGCACGACGCTTGGCATGATCGCCGGTTATTACCGCGGCTGGTTCGACATCATCATCATGCGCGCCGTCGATGTGCAGCTCGCCATCCCGTTCATTCTGCTGATCCTGCTCATCGTTGCCGTCATCGGCCCCAGCATGGGCAATCTCGTCGTCGTGCTCGGCGTAACCGGCTGGGCGGTATTTGCCCGCGTCGCCCGTGCCAAGACGCTCGAAATCCGCGAGCTGGAATATATCGACGCCTCGCGCTCCATCGGCCTGTCCAACATGGTCATCATCTTCCGCCATGTCCTGCCCAACATTGTCGGGCCGATCACGGTGCTGATGACGCTCGATCTGCCGCGCCTCATCATTCTCGAAGCCTCCGTCGGCTTCTTAGGACTTGGCGTGCAGCCGCCGACCCCCACCCTCGGCAACCTGATCGGCGAAGGTCGCTCCTTCATTCTGCTTGCCAACTGGCTGGTGCTCTATCCGGGCCTCGTCATCGGCGCGCTGGTGATCGGCTGCAATCTGATCGGTGACTGGCTAGTAAGACGTGCCGACAGCAGGAATGCCTAAAGACATGAAGACCTTGAGCTTTATCACCGGCCGCGCGCTTCAGGGCCTTGTCGTCATGTTCGGCGTCTCGGCCATCGTGTTTTTCGCCCTCTTCCTGACCGGCGACCCGGCAGCCCTGATGATGTCGCCCGAAGCATCCCGCGAGGAAATCGAAGCGTTCCGTCAGGCCATGGGCTTCAACGATCCGATCTGGGTCCAGTACGGCCGCTTCCTCGCAAGCGCCGTAACCGGCGAACTCGGCATGTCGCTGCGCTTCCAGCGCCCGGCGCTTGATCTCCTGATCGAACGCCTGCCGGCAACCGCACTTCTTGCAATGACCGCACTCGTCTGGAGTTCGCTCTTGGGCTTCCTGCTCGGCACGATCGCTGCGGTACGCAAGAACAGCGCCATCGATTTCGCCATCCGGGTCATCTCGCTGCTCGGCCAGGCCATCCCGGTCTTCTGGCTGGCGCTGCTGCTGATCATCTTCTTCTCGCTGAAAATGCGCTGGCTGCCGTCGAGCGGCATCGGCTCGGTCTGGCATCTGATCATGCCGTCCATCGCGCTCGGCGCCTATTATCTCAGCGCCATAACCCGGTTGGTGCGGGCAAGCCTCATCGAGGTTCTGGGCGAAAACTATATCCGCACCGCCCGCGCCAAGGGTATCTCGTCCTGGCGTATCATCGTCCATCACGCGCTGCGCAATGCGCTGATCCCGGTCATTACCGTACAGGGCATGTACTTCGCCTCGCTGCTCGGCGGCGCGCTGGTGACGGAAATCATCTTCGCATGGCCGGGTATCGGACGGCTGGCGGTCGAGGCAATCCAGAACCGTGACTTCCCGGTCGTTCAGGCCGTCGTTCTCTTCGCCGCAGCCGTCTTCGTCATCGTCAACTTCCTTGTCGATCTCGCCTATGTCTGGCTCAACCCGAGGATCAGACTGTGACTTCGGACGCCAATTTCGACGCGGCCCTCGATCTCACCCGGCAATGGTGCGAAATCCCGTCGGTCAAGGGCGATGAACGGCAGATTGCAAGACAGGCGGATGCAGTCGTTGAATGGCTGAAGACCGAACTCGGCGCAACCATCGTCTCGGCTGAATCCTCGAACGGCCGCCCGCCGGTTATCCACGCCCGCATCGATGTCGGCGCGGAAAAGACCGTCATCCTCTACAATATGTACGACGTCATGCCCGCCTCGCCGGAAGGCTGGTCGGTCGATCCGTTCAAGGGTGGCATCGTCGATCTCGAAGGCATCGGCAAAAGCTTCGTTGCCCGCGGTGCTGAAAACAACAAGGGACCGCTTGCCGGCATGCTCATCGCCTTGAAGGCGCTGGCTGATGCCGGGAAACTGCGTGTCAATGTCGAGATCCTCGTCGATGGCGAAGAGGAAAGCGGCAGCGGCGCGATGCGCGACTATCTCGCCGCCTCCGATTGCCCGGTGCGCAAGAGTGCCTCTGCGCTCTTCCCCTCCTTCTGCGAATATGGCGGCGGCGCGCTGCGCGTCTATCTCGGCTTTTCCGGCATCGCCAAGGGCGAGGTGCGGGTCAAGGGCGGCGCATGGGGCGGCCCGAAAGCGGCCATCCATTCCAGCAACGCCCCGTGGATCGCCAATCCCGCAAGCCGGCTGATCGAAGCCCTGTCCCTGATCGGCAAGCCGCCGACCGGCGAACTCAAAAAAATCGCGATCGACGCGGAAGCCGCAGGGATCATCTCGGATCTTGCAAAAGCCTTCGACCCGGCGGCCGAACTGCACTTCCGCAAGACGGAGGCCTTTTCTCTGGAAGGCGATGTACAGGCGCTGCTTGAGCATGTCCTCTCGACTGCATCCTTCAACATATCTAGCCTCGAAAGCATGCCGCTTGGCTCCGATGGCGTCATCCCGCATGGCGCACGCGCCGCTTTCGAACTGCGCACACCGCCCTCCCTCGACCCGGCCGATTTCCTTGGCCAATACCGGACGGAGCTCGAAAAGGCGCCGGGCGCGATCCTCAATATCGCCGACAGCTATCCCGGCTTCCGTTTTCGAGCAGATGCGCCCGGCGTCTCGGCCCTCCTGAAAAGCTACAAGACCACCGCCAACACCCCGCCGCAGATCTGGCCGTGGGCAATCGGCGCCGCTCCCGCCTATGCTTTTGCCCGCCATGCAAACTCCTTCCTGCTCGCTGGCGCCGGTCGCGGCGGCAACGCGCATGGCATCGACGAGTTCATGACGCTCGAGGGTTTTCGGCGCTTCATCCAGTCGATAACGCTCTGGCTCGAACACGTCGCAGACGAACCGGAGGCCGCGTGAGCACCATCCGTCATCTCTCCCGCAAGGACGCGATCGAAGCCGGCGCGCTCGATTGGGCGGCATCGGTCGAGGATATCAAGGCCACGATCCGGCTTCTGCGCAGCGGCGAAGCCGGCATGGTCGCCGAAAGCGTCATGCCGCTCGGAGCCGACCCGCGCAACAAGGCCTATGGCCTGCCGGCCTTCGTCGGCGGCGCTTATGATGCCGCCGGTCTGAAATGGACCGTTCACCGCGCAGAACCGATCGGCGATCTGCCGAGCATCAGCAGCACGACCACCATCAATCGCCTGTCCGACGGCGCACCGGTCGGCAGCGTCGAAAGCGCGCTTCTCACCCGCATGCGCACCGCAGCCGTCTCCGCAGCCGCGATCAAGGCCCTCAAACCCGATAGCATCAGATCCGTTGCCCTTCTGGGTGCCGGCGCGCATGCGCAGACCCATCTGGACATGCTGCTTGCCCTTTTTCCCGGCCTCGACGCGATCCATCTCTGGAACCGCACGCAATCAAATCTCGATCCCCTGACTGAACAGGCCGGACACGGTTCCACCCGCATCCTCGCCCATTCCGATTGGCGTGATGCTCTCATCGATGCGGATGTCGTCATCTGCTGCACGTCTTCACCGCAGCCGTTTCTGGACGGTTCCGCAGTCCGGCCCGGCCGGTTGATCATGCAGATCGGCTTTCACGAAGTCATGTTCGAGACGATCGCGGCGACCGATCTCATCACAGTCGATCTCTGGGGCGATTTTGCAGAGAAGAGCGCCAAAAGCCTGTTCCAGATGTATCGCGCCGGTGAATTTTCGCCCGAGCAAGTGGCCGCGGACCTCCCCACCCTACTGCTCGACGGCTGGCAGCCACCGGCAGACGCGTCGCTCTACTTCTCCAGCTTCGGCCTCAACGTCTTCGACATCGCCTTTGCCGCCCGCACGCTAGCCCGAGCCAACGAACTGAACATCGGCACTCTTCTGCCGTCCATCTAATACGCATTCCCGAAAGGATCCGGCCATGATCATCACAGCCGCCGAACTCATCAAACTGCTGCCGGAAGGCCGCCTCGTCCCCGTCGACGTACGTCCGGAAGCGACATGGCGCGAAGCCACCATTCCCGGCGCGCTGAGCCTCAATGTCTATGACTACTTCATTCCTGAAAGCGATGAGGCGGGCATAACCGGCATGGCTGCCGGCGCACGCGAAGCCTTCGACCGACTGGGCCTTGGCGGCGATCGCATCCCCGTCTTTTTCGAGGAACAGACCGGCATGATCTCACCGCGCGGCCTCTGGTTCTATGAACTCGTGGGGTTGGAGGGCGGTCTCATCCTCGATGGCGGCATTCAGGCCTGGAAGGCGGAAGGCAGCGAAACCGCGCCGGGCGCCGGGACGCCGGATGCGATCACCCAGTCAGAAACCAAGGGCTTGAGTTTCCACCGCGAACTCGTCGCCTCGACGGATGACGTGCTGAACCACGCGGATCACAATGCCGATATCTTCGACGTCCGCCGCAAGACCGAATTCGAAGGCACCTTCCTGCATCCCTGCTGCGCCCGCCCGGGCCGCATCCCACACTCGCATTTCGCCTTCTACGAGGATGTACTCAAAGACGGCAAATATCGCCCGGCCGAAGAAATTCGCCAGATCGCCGAGGAAGCCGGCCTATCGCCGGATCGCGAGATCATCACCTATTGCCACCGCGGCGCACGCGCAGCGACTGCACTTTACGGCCTGAAACTCGCTGGCTTCGACAAGCTGAAAATCTATGTCGGCTCATGGCATGAATGGGCCGGCAATGCCGCCCTGCCAATCGAAATCGGCCCGGCCGAAGAAGTCTGACCCGCATCAAGCCGGGCCGCATAACGCGGCTCGGCAAACGGCACCGGATTCAGTAGCAGTCTTCGACAGTGTAATGCACCGGGATCTCGGCAATGCTCGCCGTCTTCGGCAGTTCAAGAACCATGTGCACGATATTGGCAATGTCCTCAGGCTGCGTCAGTTCGGCACTGTCACGGCTTGCCAGCGCATTGCCCATGTCGGTCGCAACAAAGCTCGGGCAGATGATTGTCGAACGGACGCCATTCTCCTTGCCGCATTGGCGCAGGCCATGCCCGAGCGCCACCACCGCAAATTTCGACATCGCATAAAGCCCCGAACTCGCTGATTTCACCCGCTTGCCGGAAAGCGAGGCCAGCGTCACGATCCGCCCATTCGACGCCTTTTCGAGATACGGCCATGCCAACTGGCTGAGCCGCATCGGCGACTTGACGTTGACATTGAAGATCAGGTCAAAATCGTCGTCGCCGGCCTCCAGCACGGTCTTCGGCGTCATGATCCCGGCATTATGCACCAGACCGTCGAGCCTGCCGAAACGGGCAATCGTCTCTTCCATCCATGACCGCTCGCTTGCAGGATCGAGCGCATCGAAACGGCAGACAAGCGCGTTCGTATTGTCCGTGAACGCCGAAGCCTCCGGGCTTCTGACACCGAGGCTCACCGCCCAGCCTTCGGAAAGCAGCTTTTCCGCAATCGAGGCACCGATGCCACGCGATGCGCCGCTGATCATTGCCACCCGGTTCGACACTGTCATTCTTCCATTCCCTGCCAGTTCACATCACGCCGCAGCAACGGCATTGCCCCATTCATCACCCCAGGACTGGACGAGATGCCCCGGCGAAACCTCGACATAATCGCGCTTGGGCGGAACATAGGAGAGCGGCCGGATCGGGCTCTTGATCTCTTCATTGCTCAGGCCTCGGCGAATGCCGCGACGGGCCGGGTCCGGAATCGGAACGGCAGCCAGAAGCCGCTTGGTATAAGGATGCTGCGGGTTTTCGAAGATCGCCTGTCGCGGCCCGATCTCGACGATCTCGCCAAGATACATCACCGCAACCCGATGGCTCATCCGCTCCACCACCGCCATGTCATGGGAGATGAACAGGTAGGAAAGCCCCATGCTTTCCTGCAGGTCGAGCATCAGGTTGATCACCTGCGCCTTGATCGACACGTCGAGCGCCGACACGGCCTCATCCGCCACGATGATCTGCGGTGCCATCGCAAGCGCGCGGGCAATGCACAGCCGCTGGCGCTGGCCGCCGGAAAATTCGTGCGGAAAACGGCTCGCCATATCCGGCTGCAGACCAACCTTCACCATCAGATCCGCCACCCGGTCGCGGGCATCGCTTTTGCTGGATGCAATCCTGTGTGCAAGCAGCGGTTCGGCCACCGCATCACCGACCTGAATGCGCGGATTGAGGCTCGCAAACGGGTCCTGGAAAATCATCTGGATATGCCGGCGCATCGCGCGCATATCGTCGCCCGTCAGGCCGAGTATCTCCTGGCCGTCCAGCTTCACCGAGCCAGACGTTGCGTCCTGCAAACGGATAATCGTGCGGCCGGTCGTCGACTTGCCGCAACCGGACTCGCCCACCAAAGCCAGCGTCTCCCCGGCCTTGAGATCGAAGGAAACGTTCTCGACCGCGTGGACGCGGCCCGATGTGGAGCCGAGAAACCCGCTGCCTATATCGAAACGCGTCACCAGATCGCGCACCTGCAGAAGCGGCACCGGCTCGGCAGACACGGTGTCCTTCACCTCCGGCATCGCAACCGGCACGCCCGTTTCGACATCCACCAACGGGAATCGGGCCGGGCTTGCCTCGCCCTGCATCGATCCCAGCTTCGGCACAGCGGAGAGAAGCGCCTTGGTATAACCCCGCTGCGGCTGCGCAAAAATCTGCTCGGTCTGGCCGCGCTCGATCGCCTCGCCCTTGTACATGACCAGCGTGCGGTTGGCGATTTCGGCAACGACGCCCATGTCATGGGTAATGAAGAGAACGGCCATGCCCTCCTCTTCCTGCAACAGCTTGATCAGTTCGAGGATCTGCGCCTGGATCGTCACGTCGAGCGCCGTCGTCGGCTCGTCGGCGATCAAAAGTTTCGGGCGGCAGGCAAGCGCCATGGCGATCATGATGCGCTGGCGCATGCCGCCGGACATCTGGTGCGGATACTCTTCGAGACGCTTGGCGGCGGATGGAATGCGGACCTTTTCCAGCAAGCCGCGCGTCTCTTTCATCGCGTCGGTCAGCGACAGACCGCGATGCGCAACCAGAACTTCGGAAATCTGGTCGCCGATCGTCAGCGACGGATTGAGGCTCGTCATCGGTTCCTGAAAGATCATTGCGATCCGGTCACCGCGAACGTCGCGCATCCGGCGCTCAGGCAGCGTCGTCAATTCCTGTCCTTCGAGCTTCACCGATCCTTCGATCCGGCAGGTCTCGGGCGCATAGAGCCGCATGATCGACATGGCCGTAACGCTCTTGCCGGAACCGGATTCACCCACCAGCGCCAATGTCTCCCCCGCATGGATATCGAAGGACACGTCACGCACGACGGGAAGCCACACACCCTTGCGACGGAAGGAGGTTTTCAGGCCCGACACGGTCATCACAGGTGCGCTCATGGACGGGGTCCTTTTTCTCTATAATTCGGGTCCGGGGCAATAATTTGCCTCTTTATATTGCATGCCACAAATGAAAGCATCTTGCCAGCATCGATATAGGATATATTATATATCTATTAATCATCGCCGGTCGTTCGCGACCGCCGCACCCCGTCATTCAAGAGGAAATCTGCATGAAACTCGAAGCGATCCCCAGGCTCTCCCTCGGCTATCTGCCGACGCCGATCGAGAAGATGGAGCGCCTGAGCGCCGAGCTTGGCATTTCGCTTTCGGTCAAGCGGGACGATTTCACCGGTTTCGGCGGTGGCGGCAACAAGGTGCGCAAGCTCGAATACCTGATGGCCGATGCCGTCGCCCAGGGCGTCAAGGTGCTCATCACCACCGGCGGTCACCAGTCCAACCACGCCCGCATGACGGCTGCCGCCGCCCGCAAATACGGCATGAAGCCCATTCTCGTCCTGCGCGGCAACCGCCCGGATCTCTATCAGGGCAATCTCCTGCTCGACCATCTCTTCGGCGCCGAGATCGATTTCCTCGATCCTGATGCCTATTTCACCGAGATCAACCCGCGCATGGCCCACCATGCCGCCGAGGCAGAAGCGCGCGGCGAGAAGGCCTATATCATCCCGCTCGGCGGCGCGAGCGCACTCGGCGCCATGGGTTATGTCAACGCGGTCAAGGAACTCTCCGAACAATATGCCGCCGCCGGCACGCCCGCTCCGCGCTATCTTGTTGCCCCGGTAGGCTCCGGCGGCACGCTTGCCGGCCTGCATATCGGCTGCTCGCTCTACTGGCCGGAAACGGAAGTCGTCGGCATTGCCGTCACCGGCAGCGCGGTTCCGTTCAGCGAACGCATCGCCGTGATGGCCAATGCTGGTGCGGAACTGCTCGACCTCGAAAAGCTCTGGACCGCCGACGATATCCGTATCGAAAACGACTATATCGGCCCCGGCTATTCCATCCCGTCGGACGAAGGCAATGCCGCAATCAAGCTCGCCGGTAATCGCGAAGGCATGCTTCTCGATCCCGTCTACACCGGCAAGGCCTTCGCCGGCATCATCGGTTGCGTCGAGAAGGGCAGCATCGAGAAGGGTAGCTCCGTGCTGTTCGTCCATTGCGGCGGCTCCCCAGCCCTCTTCCCCTATGCCGGCCTGCTGACCAGCGATGTCGCCGGATAAATCATCACCCCGGCAAAACGAATTCCGAAAGCCGGACACCCCTCCCCAACTAAACCTCCCATATTGCCCGAACGCATATGGGAGGTCTCTTTTTGCCCTGACGAGGGAGACAGATCGCCTGCTGATCAGGCGGCAATCGCCAGCTTCGGCCGAAGTCTCGAAATGTTGAACGGCGCGGGGTCGACCAGCGTATCCCCACCCATCACGATATCGGCCATCAGATGGCCGGCGCCCGGCCCGATGCCGAACCCGTGGCCGGAGAAACCGGAAGCAATGAAGAAGCCCGGCGTCGACGGCACATCGCTGATGACAGGAACGGCATCCGGCGTCACATCCATCATGCCCGCCCATTCGTTGACGACACGCACCTTGGCAAAGGCCGGATAGGCGCGCGCCAGATTGGCGAGTGCCTTACGGTTGAAGGATTTCGTCGGCAGCGGATCGAGCGTACGGATCGTCTCGAAGGCGGTCTTTTCGTCCAGCTGCCAGTGTCTCGGCATCACCAGCTCATCGACGAAGGATTTGCCGACGCGCAGCTTCAGCTCCCGCCAGGTCTGAACGAAGGACGGCATATATTCGAAGAACAGGCGAAAACTGTCCGGCACGATGTTGGCGATATTGGCATTGCGCAGTGCCACCGAATAATCGCCGTCCAGGCGCTTTCTATAGGCGAAATCACCGGCGCCGACAGGCATATCGGAAATGCCCTCGATACCGGTCACGCGGGCAACCGTGCCCATCACCTTCAGCTGCGGAAAGTCGATGCCCATATTGCCGGCAAACAGCCGCGACCAGACACCACCCGCCAGCACCACAGACGAGCAGGTGATCCGACCACGCTCGGTCACGACAGCGGAGATTTTACCCGCCGAGCGCTCGACGCCACGCGCGGCACACTGCGTCAGGATGTGAGCGCCGGCGCGGCGCGCCGCATTCGCCATCGCAACCGTCGCCAGTGCCGGCTCGGCCCGTCCATCGCTCGGCGTGTGAAGCCCCCCGATCAGGCCGCCCGAAGATCCCGGCAGCAGCGCCTCGGTCTGCGGGCCGGTCAGCATTTCGGAGTTCAGCCCGTAAGCCTTGCCCTTTTCATACCAGCCACCCCAGATCTCCATGTCGCGCTTGTTGTAGCAGAGATAGGTGATGCCGGTGCGCCGCCAGCCGGTCTCCTCGCCGGTGCGCTCGTTCATCTGCGACCACAATCGAAGGCTTGCCATGGTCAGCGGGATTTCCGCCGGATCGCGCCCCATCTGGCGCGTCCAGCCCCAGTTGCGTGCCGATTGCTCGCCGCCGATCACGCCCTTTTCGACCACCGCGACGGAGACACCGCGCTCCGCCAGCGTCAGCGCCGTGTTGATGCCGATAATGCCGCCGCCGATGACGACGACATCGGCATGCGCCGGCAGTTCGGCATCGCCTTGAAAAGGAGAAACGGGGATGGAGAGTGACATGGCCTTTGCCTCAATGGTCTATCGAAAGAGTTCAAGCCGCCCATTCCGGGCCGGCATCCTGCACCAGATGACCCGACGATACTTCGCGGTAGGTGCGCGCGGGCGGCACGTAGTCTCCGGGTCGCACGGGGCTGCGGATCTCGCTGTCGGCGATCTTGTGGCGGTCACGCCGCCGTGACGGATCGGGAACCGGCACGGCCTCGATGAGACGGCGCGTGTAAGGGTGAACCGGATTGGAAAAAATCGCCGCCCTTGGTCCGATCTCGACGATTTCTCCGAGATACATCACCGCCACGCGGTTGCTGATCCGCTCGACCACCGCCATGTCGTGGCTGATGAAGATGAAGCCGAGCTGCATTTCCTGCTGCAGTTCCAGAAGCAGGTTGACCACCTGCGCCTTCACCGAAACGTCGAGCGCCGACACCGCCTCGTCGGCGATGATCACGCTCGGCTTCAGCGCCAGCGTGCGGGCAACGCAGATACGCTGCCGCTGGCCACCGGAAAATTCGTGCGGATAGCGTTTCGCAATTTCCGGCGACAGGCCGACACGGGTGAGCAGCGAGGCGGCAATCTCGTCCTGCTCCTTCTCGCTCGCCAGCTTGTGGATGCGCAGCGGCTCGGTGATCGCCCGGCCGACCGTCAGGCGCGGATTGAGGCTGGCAAATGGGTCCTGAAAGATCATCTGCACCGAACGGCTAAGCGATTGCCGCGTGTCGATGCGCATTGGCTTGCCGCAGATCTCCACTTTGCCGGCAGTCGGATGCAAGAGACCGGTGATCAGCTTACCGGTCGTGGATTTGCCGCTGCCGGACTCCCCGACGATCGCCAATGTTTCCCCGCGTGCAAGCGTCAGGCTGACATTCTCGACCGCATGGACACGCGCGGTCACCTTGCCAAAAATCGTCTGCTGCACCGGAAAACGAACCGACAGGTCCTTCACGTCGAGCAGGATTTCCGACGTATCGACGGTGGATTTCAACACCGAAGCCTCGGCGGCAAGCCCGGTATTGATATCGTAGATAGCAAAAGGCTGCGGATTGCTCGAACCGCTCATCGACCCTAGCTGCGGCGCGGCGGAAAGCAGCGCCTTGGTGTAGGGATGCCGGGCATTGGCGAAGATCTCGGTCGTCGTGCCCTCTTCCACCACGTCGCCGCGATACATCACCACCATCCGGTCGGCGACTTCGGCCACCACACCCATGTCGTGGGTGATGAAGAGAACGGCCATGCCCTCTTCTTCCTGCAGCTCCTTGATCAGGTTCAGCACCTGCGCCTGGATCGTCACGTCGAGTGCGGTCGTCGGCTCGTCGGCGATCAGCAGCGCCGGCTTGCAGGCAAGCGCGATGGCGATCATCACGCGCTGGCGCATGCCGCCGGAAAACTGGTGCGGATATTCACCGTATCGACGCGCGGCAGAGGGAATATGCACCTTCTCCATCAGCCGGATCGCCTCGACCTTGGCCTCCGCCTTCGAGATGCCGCGATGGGCGATGATGGATTCGGCAATCTGCTCGCCGATGCACATTGTCGGGTTGAGCGACGTCATCGGCTCCTGGAAGATCATCGCGATCTCGTTGCCGCGCAGCGCCTTCAGGTCTTTCGGCGAGAGGGAGAGCAGTTGCCTGTCGCCCAGCCGAATCGAGCCCTCGATCCGCGTTGACTGCTGCGGCAACAGGCCGAGCACGGACAGGGCGGTGACGCTCTTGCCCGAACCGGATTCACCGACGATCGCGACGGTCTCGCCCGGCGCGATATCGAAGCCGAGATTTCGCACGACCGACGTCCATCCATCCTTGTTGCGGAAGGAGATGTTCAGGTCGGAAATCGACAGGCCGGGCCTTGTTGCAGTTTCGGATATCGACATCACTGCCCCCTGATCTTGCTGGATTTCGGATCGAGCCTGTCACGCAGGTCGTCGCAGAAGGCATTGAGAATGAGGATCATCGCGGTGAGCGCGGCGCATGGCCAGACCAGCAGCATCGGCGCCTGCGCCAACGTCGCGCGCCCGGTCCCGATCATCAGCCCGAGCGACGGTGCCGGCGGCAGCACGCCAAGCCCGAGGAAGGACAGGCCGGATTCCAGCACAACCGTGACAGCAACCGTGAAGGAAAACTGGACGATCAGCGGGCCGGCGATATTGGGCAGGATGGTGGAAAACATCACCCGCGCATTGCTCGCCCCCATGCTGCGCACGGCCTCGACATAATCCTGCGAGCGAACGGAAAGCACGCTGGCATGGGCGACACGGGTGAAACTCGGCACGAAGACGATCGCCAGCACCGGAATGAGCGTCACCGGCCCTGGACCGTAAAGCGTCACCGCCAGCATGGCGAGCAGCAGCGGCGGAAAACACAGTACGATATCGATGAACCGCATCGCCAGCATTTCGGTCAGCCCGCGGGAATAACCGGCCAGAACACCGAGCGCCGTGCCGATGACGCCCGCCAGAATTGCGGCGGCAAAAGCCACGATCAGCGAGTTTCGTAGCGCGAAGACGAGGCGCACGAGAATGTCACGGCCAAATTCATCCTGACCGAACAGATGCTGAGCCGAAGGACCGGCAAAGCGGGCGGCGGTATCCATCGCAAGCGGATCCTGCAGCGGCAGAACCGGAGCGAGAAGACTGACGACGAGCAACAGGGCCAGAAGATAGGCCGGGATCTGGCGTGGCGTGAATTTCAAGGAGGTTCCGGTCATTTGCGTACCCGCGGATCGGTCAGGCCGTAAAGAACGTCGACCAGGAAATTGAGGCCGATGAGGAGTGCCGAAATCACCAGAATAACGCCGGTCACGGTCGGGTAGTCACGGGCATTGACGCCACTGACCAGCATTCCCGAAAGGCCCGGCCAGTTGAACACATATTCGACAAGCACCGTGCCGCCGAGCAGCGAGCCGATCTGCAGCGCAAAAATGGTGATGACGGGGATTAGCGCATTGCGAAGGATATGGTGGAGCACGATACGGCGATCGCCCAAGCCCTTGGCGCGGGCGGTACGCACATAATCGAGCGGCAGCACTTCCAGCGTCGAGGCACGGGTGATCCGGAAGACGATCGCGGCAAGGCCGATACCGATCGAAAGCGACGGCATCAGAAGCAGCATCATATGTTTGCCCGGCGCCTGCGAAAACGCCACGAAACCGCCCGCAGAGGTCAGTTTCAGCATCTGCGAGAAGACGAGAATGAGAAGCGTGCCGAGCACGAAAACCGGAATGCCCTGGGCGAAACCCGCGACATAGGATGCAGCGCGATCAAACCGCCTGCCGGTGTGAAGTGCTGCATAGATGCCGGCCGGAATTCCGATCACCAGACTGATCAGCGCCGCAAGTCCGATCAGTTCCAGCGTACGCGGCAGCCGCCGCGCGATTTCCGCCGAGACCGAACTGTCATCGACCATCGAGCGTCCGAGATCGAAAGAGGCAAGGCCCTTCAGCTTTTCCACATACTGCTCGATGATCGGGCGGTTCAGCCCGAGGTCCTCGCGGATCATCTGCACCGTCGCCGGATCGGCCGAACCGCCATCCTGGGACAGAAGCAGCTCGACAGGGTCACCGGGTACGAAGTGGATGGACATGAAGACCAGCGTCACGATCACCCACAACATGACCAGACTGGCGAACCCGCGTCTCAGAAACCAGAACATATAGCCCCTATTCTCTTTTCGTCACGGCACAGGCCGCCGCAGTCATGAGACACGGCAGCCAATGCCATTTCCGCTTCCACCTGCGTTTGACACAAGCGGAAGCGCTGGGGGAGATGGTGTCAGGCAAGCGCCAGCTTGTCGAACAGCGTTGCCGAGAAGGGCGACATCTGGTCCGGCAGCAGTTCGAGATTGCTGACAGTCTTGTTACGGGCAAAACCGGTTGCGCGATAGGCAAGGCCGCAGAAGCTGGTATTGTCGCAGACGAGCTTGTCGACTTCGGCATAAAGCGCGATACGCTTGGCCTCGTCGCCTTCCTGGCGACCGCGCTGCAGCAGGTCGGATAGGCCCGGAACCTCGAAATTGCGGCTGCGAAGGAAGGTCTGGGTCAGCGACGGATCGATGACGGTTGCAGCCGCATCCGGATCGAGCGTATCGATGCCGATGCCCTGAACCGCGAAGTCGCCGACGCCGCGATTGCCCATCGTCACGCGGGTTGCCCAGTCCGGCATGGTCAGGTTCACCTTGATGCCGATTTCGGCCAGATGCGACTGGACCAGAACGGCGATGCCGGAATGCATCGTATATTGCGAGGTTGCGAGCAGCGACACCTCAAGACCCTTTTCGTGACCGGCTTCATTCAACAGGGCCTTTGCCTTTGCCGGATCGTAGCTCCAGTAATTGGCCAGTTCCTTGTTGTAATAAGGCGAGACCGCCGGGCGCGGAACGCCGGAAAGCGGAGCACCGCGGCCATAGAACACAGTGTTGACGATTTCCTCGCGGCGAATGCCGAAGGCGACGGCCTGGCGCAGCTTCGGATCCTTGAACACCCCCGAACCGTTGAAGCTCAGATACATGAACGCACCGGAAGCCATGGCGTCGAGCTTCAGATTGGCGTCCTTGTCGATCGTGTCCATCGCGCTCCAGGGCACGTAGTCGATCAGGTCGACATCGCCGGCGGTGAGTGCCGCAACGCGCAGGTTCTCGTCCGCGTAAGGGGTGATCTGCACATCCTTGAAGGACGGCAGGCCTTCCTTGAAATAATGCTCCGAGGCGGTGAGCGAGATACCGACGCCTTTTTCGGCGGAAACGATGGTGAAAGGTCCGGCACCGATGCCCTGCTCCTGGGCGTCGGTCGAGCCAGCTGCAATGATGCCGAGGAAGGGATAGGCCATGACGGAGGGAATGGTCACGTCCGGCGCCTTGGTGACGAGCTTGAAATTGCGGTCGTCGACGATCTCGATCGAGGCAATCTGGGTCACCGGATCGCGCATATAGGCGCCGGAGCCTTCAGCCGCGATCTTTTCCAGCGTCCACTTCACGTCGGCCGAGGTGACCGGCTGGCCGTTGGAAAACTTCACGTCCTTGAGCACGAATGCCCAGGTCAAATCGTTCTCGCGCGTCCAGCTTTCCGCCAGTTCGCCGACCAGCTGCCCCTTCGCGTCATAGGTGACGAGGTTGCGGTTGATCAGGGCCGAAACAAGCTGGCCCGCATAACCGACATTGATCCACGGGCGGAAATGCGACGGATAGGTGGACAGGCCAACCCGCAGGGTCTTGGCTGCCGGAGCAGCAAAAAGCTGACCGGGAAGTGCTACGGCGGCGCTGGAGATGGCGAGATATTTCAGGAGATCCCGGCGATTAACAATCATTGCAGTTCCCTTTTTATGATCCGTTTGTTCGTGGATACGAGGCACGGCGCGCATGTATTCATGCTTTCGCGGATGCCTTGCTGGTCAAGCATCAAACTGTCTTGCTGCGCTCCTTCAACCATCCATCCCGCTCGATAATGGAGCAGCGGCGCTGATGAAATCCGCTGGCATCAGCCGAAGGTTCCATGAAGGCAAGCTAAGAACCAGAAATGAAAATCGTCAAGCGAATTCCAATAAAAGGGCCAAATAATTATCGTAAGTCGGATTATCGGAATATAGACATGTGTTCCAGGTAGGCAAATATCAAAAACACCACCATTGATCCGATTATCGGTCTTAAAAATAATACATGGTCCATTTATTGGAATTTAGTTGACAGTTTTTTTCTTCGGTTCTTACATGAAGCCACCTCGGGGCAAACGGCCTCAAAACAAGAAGGGGAACTTCATGGTCTGGCGCATTGGCGTGGATTCCGGCGGTACGTTTACCGATGTATGTTTGTTTGAAGAAACCACCGGCGAGGTGAAAATCTGGAAAGTCTCGTCCACCCCGGACGATCCGTCCCGTGGCATCACGCAAGGGGTGGAAGAAGGTATCCGCGAGGTCGGCACCACCGCCGCAGACGTCGCCTTCCTCGGCCACGGCACGACCGTCGCCACCAACGCGCTCATCCAGGGCCGCGGCGTAGAGACGGGCCTGATCACCACCGACGGCTTCCGCGATCTGCTCGAAATCGGCCGCCAGAAGCGCCCCGACCTCTACGATATCCAGGCCGACAAACCCGATACGCTGGTCAGCCGCGATCTGCGCATCGGCGTCAAGGAACGCGTCCTGTCGAATGGCGAAACCGAGACTTCGCTCGACGAGGAAGAATTCCGCTCTGCCGTTCGCGAACTGAAGAAGGCCGGCGTCAAGTCGGTCGCCGTCTGCTTCCTCTACAGCTTCCTGAATTCTGAACACGAAGCGATCGCCGGCCGCATTCTCGAAGAAGAATTCCCGGAAGCCTTCTCCGCGCTGTCGCACAAGATTGCCCCGGAATTCCGCGAGTTCGAGCGCCTCTCGACCACGGTCGTCAATGCCTATCTCGGCCCGGTGATGAAGGGCTATGTCAATGCGCTCAGCGGCAAGCTGAAGAACCTTGGCATTTCCGTCGCCCCGCAGCTCACCCAGTCCAACGGCGGCGTCATCGGTTTTGATGCGGCAGCGGATCTGCCGGTCCGCACCGTGCTCTCGGGCCCGAGCACCGGCGTCGTCGCCGCGCAGGCGATCGGCCGCATGACCGGCATCGAGAACCTCATCACCTTCGATATGGGCGGCACGTCGAGCGACGTTGCGCTGCTGACCGGCGGCAAATGCCAGGTCGTCAACGAATCCGTCGTGCACGGTTATCCGATCAAGGCGCCGATGCTCGACATCCACACGGTCGGCGCCGGCGGCGGCTCGATCGCCTATGTCGACAATGGCGGCTTCCTGAAAGTCGGCCCGCGCAGCGCCGGCGCCAATCCCGGCCCGTCCTGCTACGGTCTCGGCAACCCGGAGCCGACGGTGACGGACGCCAACGTGCTGCTGCAGACGCAGAACCCAAAATACCTGCTTAACGGTCGCATGAAGATCGATCAGGAATTGTCGCGCGCGGCCATTCAGACGCTGGCCGACAAGCTCGGCATGGGCGTTCTTGAAACGGCAAACGGCATTCTCGATATCGTCGCCGCCAACATGGCCAAGGCCATCCGCGTCATCAGCGTCCAGCGCGGCCATGATCCGCGCGAATACACCATGGTCGCCTTCGGCGGTGCCGGCCCGGTTCACGCCGCACGTCTGGCAAAAGAACTCGGCATGAAGCGCATCCTCATTCCCCGTACGCCCGGCGTGCTGTGCGCACTTGGCCTGCTGATGACCGACCTGCGCACCGATTTCTCCTCCACCCAGTTGACCCGCCTCGACGAGGCAAGCGCTGACGGCATCGGCGAAATCTACGCAGCCCTCGAAGCCAAGGCTTACGCTTGGTTCGACAGCGAAGGCATTGCCCCGCCGGCACAGCAGATCTCCCGCACGGTCGATGTCCGTTACGCTGGTCAGAACTACGAGATCTCCGTCCCCGTTCCGGCAGGACCGGTCACGGCCGCAACCTTTGCGGCGATCGAGGAAGCCTTCCTCAATGCCCATCGCCAGCTCTACGGCTTCATCGCCGAAGGCGAGCCGGTGCAGATGGTGACCTTCCGTGTTGCCGCAAGCGGGCTTGTCGAAAAGGCGCAGTTCCAGCCGGCAGAAATCGAAGGCCCGGATTCGTCTGCGGCGATCACCGGTTCACGCGAAGTCTGGATGATGGAAGCCGGCGGTTTCGTCACCGCGACGCTTTACGACCGCGCCAAGCTGAAAGCCGGCAATGTCGTCCATGGTCCGGCCATCATCGACCAGATGGATACCACCACCGTTGTGCCGATGGATACGACCGCAACCGTCGATGTTTATCTCAATCTCATGCTTGAGGCGAAGTGATGCTGAACGTCAATCAGGAACAAACCACGGCCATCAACCCGATTACCGTCGAAGTGATTGCCAGCGCTTTTGCTTCCACCGTCGAGGAAATGGGTGAAGCGCTCGTCCGCGCCAGCTATTCCACCAATATCAAGGAACGCCGCGACTGCTCGACGGCACTCTTCGATGCCAATGGCGCGATGCTCTGCCAGGCCGAGCATATTCCCATGCATCTCGGCAGCTTCATCGGCTTTATCCCCTATGTGATGAAGACGCCGGGTCTGGAAAACATCAAGCCGGGCGACATCTTTATCGGTAACGATGCCTATGAGGGCGGCGGCACTCACCTGCCCGATATCGTCATGGCCTCGCCGATCTTCGTTCAGAACCGGCTTGTCGCCTGGGCGATCAACACCGCCCACCATTCCGACTTCGCCGATCGCGGCCACGCGCATATCTATCAGGAGGGCCTGCGTATTCCGCCGGTTCGCCTCTGCAGGGAAGGCGTGCTGCAGGAGGATATCCAACGCCTTTTCCTGCTCAACTGCCAGGTTCCGCACGAACGCGTTTCCGACCTTCGCGCCCAGATGGCGGCAAACCGCCTCGGCATTACCCGTGTCAACGAACTCTGCGAGAAATACGGTCTCGACACGGTTCTGGCCGCAGGTGCTGAGCTGATGAACTATGCGGAGCGTAAGATGCGCCTCGGCATCGCATCGATCCCCGACGGCACCTATTCCTTCAAGGATCGCTTCGACAGCGAGTCTCTCGTCGGAGAACTGGAATTCGGCGTGACGATCGAAGTCAGGGGTGATGAGGTTCACCTCGATTTCGTCAGCCCGCCGCAGGTCCGCGCCGGCCTCAACGTCGTCTATACGGCACTTCTGGCAACCGTCTATTACGCGGTAAAGTCGATCGTCGATCCGACCGTCCTGCCGAATGCCGGCCTTGCCCGCCCGATTCATGTGACGGCGGAAGAAGGCAGCCTTCTGCGTTGCGGCCACCCGGCAGCCGTCGATGGACGCATCACCGCCTGCCAGCGTGTCGTCGACCTCATCCACGGTGCATTCGCCCAGGTCATCCCGCATCGCGTGACTGCCGCCTCCAACGGCTCCGTCGGCGTCGCAAGCTTCAACGGCACGCGCCCCGACAAGAGCCTCTGGGTCTATCTCGAAACCATCGGCGGCGGTTCTGGCGCACGCTGGAACAAGGATGGCCTGGATGGCGTGCATGTGCACATGACCAACACCTCCAACCTTCCCGTCGAAGCGCTCGAGAACGAATACCCGATCACGCTTCTCCGTTATGAACTTGTGGATGGCTCCGGCGGTGCCGGCACGTTCCGCGGCGGCATGGGCCTTCGCCGCGTCTATCGTGCGCAGGCCGATTGCCGCGTGCAGGTCATGGGTTCGCGGCTGATTTCCGCCCCCTGGGGTATCGATGGCGGTCTTGAAGGCGCACGCGGCTATTTCACATTGAACGGTAACCGGAACGTTTTCGTCGACGGCTCGACCGATCTCAAGGCCGGCGACCTTTTGGAAATCGTCACTCCCGGCGCGGGCGGCTACGGAGCACCGGATGGTCGCGAAAAGACACAGGTCGAAAGCGACGTGCGCCAGGGACGAATGACGGCTGCCGAAGCCGCATCCGTTTATGGCTAAAGCCCAGCCCTGGTTTCATTCCGCCCGGAATTGACAAGCTGGGTGGAGACGTTTCACAGCTTGAACCCGTATCGGCCTGCACTGTCGAAGAACATGCAGGCCGATACATTGCCTTTGGAGGACTCAGGGATTGAGCGCGGAAAAGAAATCGTCGAGCAACGTTATGCGCGCAGCCGAAATCCTCATGGCACTGGGCGATGCCAATCCACCGGGACTGACGCTTTCCGATCTTGCGACGAAGCTGGACGACGCCAAATCCGCCGTTCACCGGGCGCTTGTGGCGCTCAGCCAATTCGGCCTTGTCGAGCAATCGGGGCGGCGGGGCGCCTATCGTCTCGGCGCCGGTATCTATGCGCTGGCGAACAAGTCGCACAGCATCAACGACATGGTGAACTTCTACCGTCCGGCGCTGATCAGCATCAGCGCCGAAACAGGACTTTCCAGTTACCTCATGGTGCGCTCCGGACTGGATTCGGTCTGTCTGGATTTCGCGCTTGGAACGTTGCCTATGCAATCCCTGTTTCAAGGTGTCGGAGGTCGCCTGCCGCTCGGTGTCGGCCTGGGTGGCGTATGTGTCCTCGCACAGATGGATGACGCTGCCCGCGACAGGATCATCGAGATCAATGCTGAGCGCTATAGGCAATGGGATGTCGACGTCGAAACGGTCATGCAGGAAATCGCCATGCTGAAGACCGAAGGTTATGTCTTTGGCACAAGAAAGCACGGGGGCGGCGGCGAGATCAAGTCAATCGCCTTTCCCGCCGAAAAGGCAAATACCTTCAACAGTCAAGCGGCGATCTCTCTTCTCCTGCCGAGCGACACAGGCAGTTCCGACCTCATGTCTCTGGTAGAAAGCTTGCACGCCCATCTCGATTAGCCGAGGACTTCGACACTAACGGTAAGCCAGGCACTGATCTCCGACAAGGTTCAGATCATGTTGAGAAAGATTTGCAGTGGTCTGCTATCGGACATGTGGCACATAATCTGCCCTTCGCTTGGAATTGTGTTTTGCGCCGGTTTAGCGCCGATGATCGCGGTGCTGGCGCACCGGATCGTGGTTTTGGGTAACCTGGCGTGTTGTGGCGTGGTTGCGGGGGCACGCAACACCCGATTCCTGCGATTGGTTGAGCGCTCGATATCAAAGATGGCGGCTTGAGTGGTAGGCTTTGGTCTTGATGGACGTAGCTTTAGCGTGAAGCGTTGCCCACGGCTCAATGCTAGATGTGCGTCAGAATTTGACGCCGATCCCGCCGAAGAACGTGTCCATACGATGATCGAGATCACGCTTGGTCTCGGCCCAGGCAGGAACTGTTTCAAGGAGACGCTGTTGCCAGGCGACGAGGTTAGGATATTCGTTGAGCGGTGGCTTCGACCGGTCGATCTGGGAGAAGGGTGCTGCGATATCGATGTCGGCCAGCGTGAGTTCGTCGCCGACGATGAACTGTCGATCCGCGAGATGAGCGTCAAGAACCGCTGCTCCGGCTCGAATTTTTTCCAGGGCAAGTTCGACAATAGTGTCGTTCTGAGGTTTGCCCATCGCCTTTGCTGCCACGCGCTCATCAAACAGCATCGTAAAGTAAACGCGCCATTGCTCTCCGGACCAGAACATCCACTGCAAGACCTGCTGACGTTCGCTCGCTGTCCTGCCAACCAGCTTCGAATTGGCCTTCTCCGCCAAATACAGATTGATCGCTGACGACTCCCAGATGATCGTGTCGCCATCCTGAAGCACCGGTGTCAGCCCGTGCGGGTTGAGCTTAAGAAACTCCGGCGTGTGGCTCTCACCTTTAAACAGGTCGACGTTCACGCGCTCGAATTCCACGCCCATGATTTTAGCTGCAGCGGCCACGCGACGGTAGCTACCTGAGCCTAAGTCACTGTAAATCTTCATTGAATTTCGATCTCCTAATGGGTTCGCTGTCGTACCGACAGCGTACGCACTAGGTAAATCATTCCAATACCGATGATTAGACCAAGCAAACGAATATCTTTTATTCCTGCTCGGAATGCCGGACGCCAAACCTCGTAGCGCTGACTTGCGCTTCGATGAAGTCCACGAGTGCACGAACCTTCGGGCTGATACGTCTCCCACCGGGAATGACAGCCCACAGATCGAGGTCCGGCAACGTCCAATCGTTGAGGACTTCTTGAACAGTGCCGTTTTTCAGTTCGCTTTCGAACATCCACTCCGTGGCCACCGATAAACCGGCGCCCGCCAGGACAGCCGATCGAATGCCTTCTGTCGCGTTGATCCGCAATTTCGGTCTGACGGAAATTGATTTGTGTCCCTTCGGACCTTTGAACATGAACCGCTCACCACCTTCGCCCTGCGAAAAAACAACGACTGAATGATCGATAAGATCTTCAGGCCTTAGAGGCGCAGGGTGTTTGGCAAGATAGGAAGGACTGCCCACGACGATCCGTCGGCATCGGCCAATTCGTTTGGCGATGTAGCCGGAATCTTCGAGTTGCCCCATGCGAAGGGCAATATCGATTCCTTGTTCGATCAGGCCAACGTTCCTGTCATTAAGATCCAGTGAAATGTCGATAGCGGGGTGATCATTTAGAAATTCCGGCAGCTTCGGGATAATATATTGGGACATGAATGTCAGTGTCCCACCTACGCGAATTTGACCTGAGAAAACTTGCGACTTGCTTCCGACGGACGCAATCGCAGCTTCGGCATCCTCTATGACCTTGGTTGCATGTTCGTAGAAAATCCGCCCTTGCTCAGTCGGCGTCAGCTGTCTGGTGGAGCGCACGAAGAGCGGCACACTAAGTTCTTGCTCGAGTTGCGCGACCACCTTTGAAACTGCAGATTGTCCCACGTCCAGCAATTTTGCAGCCACGCTAAACGAACCCGTTTCGTACACGCGGATGAAATAGCGCATTGACGTGAAAAGATTCATTTTCGCTGCTCCGCAGACACAATCCGGTCATCCTGCGGATCTCATTTTCCACGAGCCGGTGGCGAGAGATAGTGGCTACAGAATGAATGTAGCCAGAGTAGACACCGGCCGAACCGGATACAAGGTCAGCCGGCTGGACGCCAGCACCCGGCGCGATAGCCGCGGCTCCTCACGGGATCAGACCTTGTGAGGAACCGCAGCTATGCTGTGGGGTCACTCGCCGACCTTCACCACGACTTTCCCGAATTGCTGACTGGATTCAAGATGCCGATGAGCTGCCACCATGTCCTCGAAGGCGAAGACACGGTCGATCACCGGAGAAATCTGCTTGCGGCGAAGAGCCTCAGTCAGGTAGCCGATCGCTTTGCGCTTACGCTCTTCGTCCGCCAGAAGATCAGCGATGATCCATGCCTTTATCGTGGCCCTGTGCAGGAGTGCCTCCAGAACTGGAATTTTTGTGTTTTCGCCGCCCAAGGCGCCATAGAGATAGATCAGACCTTTCGGCACCGCCCTGATCAACTTTGGCAGAAGCTCGCCTCCGACGGGATCGAATGCCACACGTGCACCCTTGCCGTTCGTGATTCTCAGGATCTCTTCAATGAGATCAACCTCGGAGAGGGCGACCACGTGCTTTGCGCCGGCATCAAGGAGATTCTGCTTTTTATCGCTGGTCCGGGTCAAGGCGATCGGAATTGCGCCGACCATATTCGAAAGCTGAATGGCCGCCAGACCAACGCTGCTCGAAGCAGCCGAGATGATGACGGGCTCGCCGGGCTGGATCTGCGCGTCTTCGATAAGAGGTCCATAGGCGGTCAGGAACATGACCCAAATCGATGCGGCTTCCTCAAACGTGAGCTCTGGCGGCTGCGCGATCACGGCATGGCCCGGCATGATGATCTCTTCGCCATAGACACCATATGCGCCCATTGGAAAGGAGGGGACGAGGTTCGCCTTATCACCCACCGACACGTGGGTCACGTTTCGACCCAAGGCAAGAACAACACCGGCCGCTTCGGTGCCCAACTGGGCGGGTAGGACAGGATCGAAGATATACTCTCCCCGCCGAAACATCGCATCGGCACGATTGAGACCGATGGCCTTCACCGAGATGAGCACTTCATCGTCTTTAGGTTCGATCAGAGTGCCGCTGACAATTTCCAGGACCCCTGGCTCGCCCGTTTGCGAGAACTGAATGAATTTCGGCATGCATTCTTCCTAACTTCGCGGGCCGCGTCGCTCAGGTAATAGGCGGGGCTGATAAAGAACTATGTGCGGTGGCAAGCCTGCGGAAGGATGACGTCAGGAATAACAGATATTCCAAATAGTCGCACATAACAGAGGCCGGAGCCTTATGCTTCACCTCCGCCGGATTGACATTATCACCTTCAGAATATTCCAAATAAGAATACTTGTTATTCCAGGCCATGTCCTACCGTAACATGAACGCTGGTCGCATCTTTTTCCCGCAATAGGAATTCAGATGAAAGGATCAGCCTCTTGTCAAAACTCGATGGAAAAACGGCAATCATCACCGGTGGCAGCAGCGGAATTGGGTTGGCGACCGCCAAGCGTTTCGTCGACGAAGGAGCCTATGTCTTCATCATCGGCCGCCGCGCAGCCGAGCTTGATAAGGCGAAAGCGGCGATCGGGCGCAATGTTTCGGTCGTCCAGGGCGACGTCGCAGACGTTGATGACCTCGACAAAGTGTTCGCACAAGTCAAGGCGGAAAAGGGTGCCGTCGATATCGTCGTTGCCAGTGCCGGCTTCGTTGAGCACGCTCCTGTCGAAACGGCGAGCCCAGAACATTTCGATAAAACCTTCGACATCAATGTGCGCGGCCTGTTTTTCACCGTGCAAAAAGCTCTGCCGCTCATGACGCGTGGCGGCTCCATCGTTCTGGTGTCGTCCGGATTGCATTTGAAGGGCTTCCCTGCTCATTCGGCTTACTCCGCAAGTAAGGCAGCGGTGCGCTCGTTTGCGCGGACCTTTGCGGCGGAACTGAAAGATCGGGGCATCCGCGTGAACTCGCTGTCGCCGGGTGCTGTCGATACGCCGATCATCGATAGCCAGTTCAAGACCAAGGAAGAGGCAGACGGCGCGCGCACGATGTACGGGCAGATGACGCCGCTGGGTCGCATCGGCAAACCCGAAGAAATGGCAGCAGCAGCCCTGTTCCTGGCATCGGACGAGAGCAGCTTTTCGACCGGGACCGACCTCATCGCCGACGGCGGAATCACTCAGCTGTGACATCGTATCGGCGCGGCCTCAATGACCGCGCCTGAACGGCACCACGACAGGCGAGGTCGTCATTGCTCTCCAACGAATGACGACCGGCGCCAGACCAGAAAGGCAAAGTCCATGAAGATCGACCTCACCGGCCGCACGGCTATTGTGACGGGCTCTACCGCCAGCATTGGACGGGCGACGGCGGAAGGGCTGGCTCGGGCGAACGCCTCGGTCATCATCAACGGGCGCACCCAGGCCAGGGTCAATGAGGCGCTCAGGCAGATGCGCGAGATCCTCCCAGGTAGCGACATTGCCGGGATCGCAGCGGACTTGTCGACGGCGGAGAGTGTGAGCGCCTTTGTCGCTCAGGTGCCGGATGCAGACATTCTTGTGAACAAGGTCGGAACGGCGTTCCTCCGTGACTGTGATGGCCTCCAGGACATAGTGGCCATTCCGGACGAGGACTGGCTCACGCTGTTCCAACTCAACGTGATGAGCGGCGTGCGGATGTCACGGCACTACCTGCCCGGCATGGTCGAGCGGAGCTGGGGACGTGTCGTTTCGTCAGCAGCGAGTCCGCGGTGAACATTCCAAATGAGATGGTCGACTACGGCATGACCAAGACCGCGCAACTCGCGGTCTCGCGTGGCTTGGCTGAAGCGGTTGCGGGCAGCGGCGTCACGGTCAACGCCGTGTTGCCGGGACCAACCCGCTCCGAGATCTCGGCGAAAACATGGCCAAGCGTGCGGCAGAAAACGGCATCACGGTTGAGGAGGCCGAGCAGAGCGTCCTTCAGGCGCTACGCCCGACCAGTCTGATCCAACGCTTCGCCACGACCGACGAGGTCGCCAACATGATCGTCTTCGCCTGCTCCGAGTAGGCATCTGCGACTAGCGGCGCCGCCTTGCGTGTTGACGGCGGCATAGTGCGGTTCGTCGCCTGAGTTCCGGTAGCAGGGCTGCAATGCGTCCTCCAAATAAAAGGTTATCGAGATGTCATTAGTGATCGCGCAATATGGGCAGGGTGGCCCAGAGGTTATGCGGGCCGAAGACCGTGACGTCGCGGCGCCCACCGCTAGCCAGGTCAAGGTCGAGCAGAAGGCGATCGGCTTCAACTTCTTCGACGTTTTGCAGCGCCGGGGCCTCCTGTCCGGGGATGAGCCGGGCCGGGTGATGGGGATTGAAGGAGCCGGCGTGGTGACGGCGATCGGCGAGGCTGTGACCGACTTTGCGGTCGGCGATCGTGTCGGATACTTGCGGTCGCAAGGGGCTTATGCCGAGACGCGCCTGATCGACGCCGACCTGCTGTTCCCCTTGCCGGAGGACGTCGGCTTCGACATTGCCGCTGCGCTCACCGTAAAGGGCTTCACGGCCTGGCTATGCGCGGTTCGGCTGTTCGGGGTTCAGCGCGGCCAGACTGTCCTTGTCACCACGGCTGCCGGCGGGGTTGGATCGTTGACGGCACGGCTTTCTGCCCACCGCGGCGCTCGCGTGATCGGCGCGGTCGGCAGCAAGGCCAAGCGGGAGGTCGCGCGCGAAAGCGGAGCAACTGGCGTAGCCGTCGGGCTGGACGACGCGATCGAGCAGGTTGCCCGGTTGACTGATGGGAACGGCGTCGATGTCGTCTTCGATGGGATCGGCGCGGATACTGCCGACCGCCTGCTCGGCGCAGGCACGGTGCGCTCGGGCGGAACGATCGTCTCTTTCGGCGCAGGTGCGGGATGGCCGAAGGCAGACCCGGACGCAGTCGCGCGTCGCAGCGCTACGGTGCTGGCGCCGCAAGTCCTCAACTACCTGGGAAGCCCGGACGCGCTTCGCACCGGTATGGCCGAAGTGTTCGCCCTCTACCGAAGCGGTGCGTTCGGCGAGATCTCGCCCGCCCGATACCCGCTACGGGAGGCCGCTACGCTCCATAGCCAAGTCGAGCGCCGCACCGTTTCGGGCATCTCGGTGCTCGTACCATGAGCTTCGCGCTTCCAACATCACTCGGAAGGCGGGATGAGCAATGAGGATCGGGATCGTCGGTAGCGGCAAAATCGGTGGCCTTGTGGGGACGCTCTGGTCACGGGCTGGACACGAGATGGTGTTCTCCTCGCGCCACCCGGAAAACCTGGCCGGACTGGTTGCGCTCGCAGGCAACGGCGCAAAGGCGGGAACGCCGGAGGAGGCGATCGCCTTTGGCGATGTTGTCCTCCTGTCGATTCCCCTCGCTAGCCTGCCGGCATTTGGCCGCGAGAGGGGCGAGTTGCTTGGCCGCAAGCCCGTCCTTGACACCTCGAACCCTTTTCCGAGCCGGGATGGCCCGATGGCGGAGGAGGTGCGGCAATCGGGCCGCGGAACGGGTCCCTACCTGCGGGCGTCCGGATCGTCCGTGCGTTCAACTCCGTACTGGATCGAACGCTCGCGAGCGAGGCGCATCGGGCTGGGCCGCGGGTCGGCATTCCGCTCGCATCGGATGACGAAGCGGCACTGCAGGTTGCCGCCTCATTGGTGACGGACGCGGGTTTTGACCCGGTGATTGTCGGGCCGCTCGATCGGTCGCGGGAATTCGACTACGGCGCGGCCGTCTACAATACCGGCATGTCCGGACCCGATGTGCGCGCGACCCTTGGTCTTCCAGCCAAATAGCGTCCCCGCCCAACCAATATCCAATTCACTGAAGCAGTGCATATGCGGAGACCCAAAAAGGAGTCGACGCGACGCTACGGGAGTGCCGTTGCACGTAAACCATCAGGAGCGACCGGCATGAGTTCAGCAGGCCCTAACAACGACAATCCAGCGGCGACGCTCGCCACGGTATCGTGGCCAGCGATCATATCGCTTTCTCTCGGCGTATTCGGTCTCGTCACCTCAGAGTTCCTGCCCGCTAGCCTGCTAACGCCGATGGCCCAGGATCTTGGCACGACCGCGGGTATGGCCGGCCAGTCGGTTACCGCGACAGCATTCATCGCGGCGTTGGCAGGTCCCGGCGTCGTCGTCGGCACGGGCCGTTTTGATCGGCGCACGGTACTTCTGGCGCTGACGATGTGCCTGCCGTCGGCTGCCGCTGTGCAATCACCTTCTGTTTAATCAGTTAGCACCCCGGGTTAGAGATCTCCTTTAACCCGGAACTTCAATAAAAGTGACTTTGTCAAGCGGCGCTGGCGAAGCTTTGCTCTTGATGGGAATTGAACTGACGACACACCAATTCGCTCACACAGGAACAGCCTAAGCTGCGGATAAATTTGGAATTTGTGGCGGAATTAGATTTATGGAACCGTGAATACATCGCAGCGTCCGCCAAGCCACAAAGTGATGGGTGGTCGTCCTCGTCCAAGATAGCCGCCCGGCGGACGAAAGGCCCTGTCGGCCAGCAGGAAGCAGGCAGGCGGCAATTGTTCAAGAACGGCGGCAGCCGTCTTGTGACCGTTGGTCGTCCCTCGGCCAAATGCAGCAGCAGCGGTCGCCCCTTGTCGTCGCAGACCACCTGCAGCTTGGTGGTCAGGCCGCCTCGGTTACGTCCAATACATCGGGATAGAGCCCCTTTTTAAGCAGACTGGCCGCTGTGCGGTGCGCCTTGAGGTGAGTGGCTCGATCATCAGCTTGTCGGTACCGCCACCCTGTGCCGCCAACTCGGCCAGGATACGATTGAACACGCTCAGCCGGCTCCAGCGGATGAAACGGTTGTAGATAGTCTTGTGCGGACCATAGCCGGCAGGAGCATCGCGCCAGCGAAGGCCATTGCGGATGACGAACAGCATACCGCTCAGTACCCGCCGGTCATCGACCCGCGGCACACCGCGCGATAGCGGGAAATAGGGTTCGATCCGCCGCATCTGCTCCGGCGTCAACATCAGCAAATCATTCAAGGCAGCATCCTCCTGCTACTTTGAATCATCCATCAAGCCTCAATTCAATAAATTAATGGGTCCTGAGCCTAGCTTTAGGAGTGGACTTAGGCCGTTCGCTCTAGTTCGATTTCGGGTCTGATGCGTTTGTCACTGGTGAGCGGGAATACCATCACGAGTGGACGCGGTACCAAAAAGATGGTCGAAATCGTTCGCAAGATCGCGCCCCCGATGGGCGCGAAGCCAGATCCTCTGAAGGAAACGCTTGCGCTCTGGTTCTGGGAAATCAACGAAAGCGGTTCGCGAGTGTAGTACGCAGTAGTTATTTAGGAACTGTATGTCCCCCGGCTGGAAATTCATATCCAGGTAAAACAAGGGAAGGTTCGAAAGGCGATTGACCTCATCGATGGCTTCCCGCTGGACCTGCCTCCAAGCCTTGCCAGTCCGTTTAACGGCAGACTCTGCCCATCCCGGAACGTATCGAAAACTCAATCGATCATCGTGCCAGCTCAACATCGGAATTGGATGGTCGCTAACCGCTGCGACATCGGGTGCCTGTTCGCCTTTCCTATCAAAATAATACCCATCGTAGAATGCATCGATGAGATCCGTCCGTCCGGATTCAGCTAGAGCATTGTAAATTGAGATCGAGCTGCAGATCCGGCTCACGCCGCCCTCCTTGGCGGGATGCATGCACAGGAGCCCGACGATATCTGCAAAGTCAGAATGGTAGTACAGCTTGGCGCTCGTCTGCGGACCCCGAACGTTGAGATCGCTGGCTGAGAGCCCCGCATCCCGCACCGGTACGAGGAGATCCCCCTTGTGATTCTGCGAAACCGGCGTGCCGATGTGCGTCGAAAGCCCCCAATAGACGAGGGCGGAATCCTCCGTTCCCCAACGCTGAACCGGAAGACCACGGATCAGCGAAAATCCCCGTCCGTTTTCGAGATCTTCTCCAATATGCTTCAGTGTCGACTCCAAAGAAGGAATGGCGAAATCCGATGGACTAATTTCCTCCATTTTCAAATTGCGCGCTTTGACATTTTGGAGCGCCGCTTCGATTTCTTCGAGATTGCGGGATGTCAACTGGGTCAACCAGGACTTTTCATCCTGAAGTTCGCTTCCAAGCCACGCGCAGGGCTCGTTGATCGGTTCATACATACGGTTTTTCATGTGATCCTCCTGTAACGCTTGATTTTATGGAGGATGCACCGCTTCAGCGCTATGCCGTAGGCTTGGGTAGGGTATAACCTTTCTCTATGGATCGCTTGAGGACATCATGCTTACTCTCCGCCAGATAGAAGTCTTCCGCGCTTTCATGGTGACAGGCACGGTCAGTGATGCGGCGCGGCTTTTAGGTGTGTCCCAACCATCGATCAGCACGATTCTTTTGCATATCCAGGATCGACTTCAGGTGCGACTGTATCACCGCGTCCGCGGGCGATTGCTGCCAACGCCCGAGGCAATGCGTCTTCTGGACGAAATCCAGAACATTTGGGATGGGATTGAGCGTGTTCGGCTGGCCGCAGCCGATCTTCGCCAGGGGCTGCCAGAAATACTCCGCATTGCCGCCTCTCCCAGCCTCGGCGTGGACGTCCTGCCGCCGCTCATCACCGCCCTTCGAACCAATCGCCCGAAGGTGAGGATCAAGCTCGAACTGCTGACCCCGCTACCGCTGATGCGATCGTTGCTCGAAGGCCGAACAGACATCGGGTTCAATATTCCTCTGTTGGAGGATCCAGGACTAATCACCGAGACGGCAGGACAGATCGGTATTTTTTGTGTGGTGCCACAGATCCACGATCTCGCGAAGCTAAAGCAGGTGAGCCTCGAAGACGTCGCGAAATACCCGCTTGTGATGCACTCGCAGGATCAGCCCGAGCGGCGTCTCGTCGAAGAGTTGTTTTCCGCCAGGGGGCTCTTTCCCGACAGCTCCATTCATGTCCAGTCAGGTCAAAGCGCCTGTCGATTCGTCAAAGCTGGTGCGGGGATTGCTTTAGTTGACGGATTTACCGCCCGAGATACGGCATTCGCCGACCTTCGCGCAATACCGCTCGCTCCGGCCGCCCACATGGACGTATGTGTAGTATGGAGCGCAAATCGACCGTTGGGGGCTGCCGCTAGCGAGCTTCAGGCCGCGATTACAAAGCAGCTTAGTGACTGATTGACCAGAAGGAGGTCGTGCATTTGCTCAGCCCCGCCAGATATCGAAATTTGAGCCTCTCAGACCTGCGAAACGGCAATCCAATCGTTCTCGACTTCAACCTTGAAAATCTTCAGTGGTTTCTCGGCCGGAGCTTCTGTCGGTCTTCCGGATTTCACGCAGAACCGGCCGGCATGCAAGGGGCATTCGATCTCAGTCCCTTCGAGCCAGCCATCCGCCAGGCTGGCGTTGCCATGCGTGCAGAGATCCTGGGTGGCGAACACCCCTTCCTCGGTGTGGTAGATCGCCAGCCTACCGAAATGCGGATGATCCACCGCCAGAACGCTGCCGGGATCAATTTCACTCAATCTGCAAAGCCGTTCGCTCACGTCGCACCTCAGTAAAAACGGTCGAAATGGACGTCCTGCGCCGGAACGTCATGGTCTCGGAGTACGGCCGTAACCGCATCGATCATTGGTGGTGGGCCGGCCAGATAGACCTCATAGTCGGAAAGAGGCCGCCGACACCGGCTGACGAGAAACTGATGGACGAAGCCAACGTCCCCTCCCCAATCGCTGCCTTCACCCTCCGAAATGACGTAGTTCGCCTTAGTTAGCGAAGCTCTCCGCCAGCTTTCGATTTCATCGAGCATGCACAGCTCGTCGGCCGACCGGGCTCCGATGAAAAGATCGATGATCCCTCCCCGCTCCGATTCCGCCAGCCGGCGCATGATGGACATGATCGGCGCCAGGCCGGAGCCTCCCGCTATGCACAAGATCGGGCGATCCGCCTCCCGCAGGAACGCCTTGCCGAACGGCCCGTCGATGTGAACCTTGCAGCCAACGGGCATGTCAAAAAGTGCGGCGGTACCCGGACCATTGCCGCGGCGGACGATGAACTCCCAGTTGCCCTCCGCATTGGGAAGATTCGACATGGAGAATGCCCGTTCTCCCTCGACTCCGGAAAATGCGATCAGCGCGAATTGTCCAGGCAAGAACTCCGCAGGCAATTTGGTCCTGAAGCTGAAACGGCTCAAGCTGTTCGTAAGGTGCTGGCGCTCGGCCAGAATGGCCTCCATGCGCGCTGGACGGTTGGGTACAAGTTCGCCTGGCCAGCCGAGAGCCTTGATGCGCGCATCTGCCGTCACCGTCGTCTGGCATGCGAGGAAACGGCCGCGTGCAATGTCTCTTGCGTTCTGGGCCGGCGCCTCAGGCCAGAGCTGCAGCACCTCCCCTTCGAGCAACTGAAACTTGCACGTACCGCAATTGCCCGTGCAGCAATCGTGCGGCATCGGAAGCCCGGCACGCAAACCCGATCGAAGAAGTGGTTCCTTTTCGGTTACACTGAATTCCAGCCCGGCGGGGTCGATCAGCACGCGTGCAACAGTTGGACTAGAGCTCGACATAGAGGTACTCGCCTTCACTGCTGACGGTGAATGTCTCGGCGACGAAGGGGCCTTCAACGACCTTAGCCCCCGGAGCACACTGAATATCGAACTGCTTCACAAAGACGCTCGCGGGATCGCAGTAGGATTGGCCGGTCCGGATATCGAACTCCCAGCCATGCCAGGGACAGCGAAGAATCTCCCCCTCGCGATGCATCATGAAGCTGCCGGGCTCTTGCGACGTTACCAGGCTCCCCATGAGCCCCTTACACAGTGCCGCCCCTTCATGCGGGCAGCGATTCAGTATCCCGTAGAAATTGCCTTTGACGTTGAAGACGCCGATCTCGCGCCCCTTGACCGTCACAATGCGGCGTTCGCCGACAGGAAGGTCGGCCTTTGCGCAGATGAGATATTTCGTCTTCACAGCTTTAATCCATACAAAGCAGCCGCATTGTTGCGCAGAATCGCCTGACGTTCGACAGAGGTGAGGTCGCCGGGGATCGCATAGCGCGGGTCGTCATAGTCCCAGTGAGGGTAATCACTGGCAAACAGAATCCGCTCGATCCCGACTTCGCGCAGCATCTCGGTCAGCATTCCCTTTCGATCCGGCTCCTCGATTGGCTGGGTTGTGAAGTGGAAGCTGCGCTTGAGATGTATGGACGGCGCTTCGATCAGATGGGCAAGTTCACTGGAAAACCTCACCCAGGTGCGGTCGAGGCGCGCAGCAAGCGCCGTCGACCAACCGAGGCCGCCTTCGATCAGCACGAAGCGTAAATCAGGCCAGCGGGTGGTGACGCCCTCGAAGATCAGGCTGATGGCGGTCGCCTGGATGGCCGCGATGTTGGAATTGTGGTCCTCGGCATAAAAGGATGGCCAGCCGCTCGCGGTGATCGCGTGTCCGGCGACGCCCGAGACGTGAATACCGATCGGAAGCCCCGCCTTGGCGGCGGCTTCGAAGATCGGCCAATATCGCTTGCGGCCCAGCGGCTCCAGCGATTTCGGCGGTAGTGCGACCTGCACGAAACCGGGATGGCCGGCCCAGTGCTCGATCTCGGCAATGGCGGCATCCGCATCGTCCGGCGCGACAACGATGCTTCCCTTCAGTCGCGGCTCAGGCTTAAACCATTTCTCGACCTGCCAGCTGTTTACCGCCCTCGCGAGGGCTGCGGCGAAGGAAAGATTCCGCTCGGAGGCGACACCCGGCCGCAGCGGCTGCAGGATGCCGTAGGCGATGTTTTGCGCATCCAGATGCTGCTCGCGAAGGAAATCGAGGTCCGATCCGGGTGGCTTTCCGCCGGGCGGCCAAGCGTCGCTGCGGGCAGTGTCGCGCGCAAGCCTCGGATAGGTCATGGTGTTGGCGAAAGTCTGGCGAAGGTGAACGCCATAGGCCTGAAGATGATCGACCCATCTGCCTTCAAGATGGGGGAAGAGCTCGGCAAGCGACACCATTCCGGGATGGATGTCGCAGTCGATGGGGCCGGTCAGGCCGGCGAACGGAAAGCGTGCGTCAGACATTGAGGATTCTCGCAATTCTCGGATAGGCTGAGCGTGGATTTTCGGTCGCGAACCTTTCCCGCAGCGAAGACGGAAGACCGTGGAAGGGGTCGGGATCATCGAATTGCCAATGCGGATAGTCGCTCGCATAGAGCCACATGCCGTCCGAACCGGCCGCCTCGCAAAGTCGCTCGATCCCGCGTACCGGATCAGCGGCATCGATAGGCGCAATTGAAGCAAAGACCTGCTGGCGAATGATCTCGTCCGGCGAACGGTCGAGCCAGGGCGTTTCCCGTCGTGTGCCCCGCCACAGCTTGGCATAACGCCACATGAAGACGGGCAGCCACGTCACGCCAGATTCCAGTATTACGACCCGAAGTTTTGGATACTTCTGAAAAACGCCCTCGCTGATCAGGCTCATCAGCTGGCCTTCGAAGGCCGGAGGAATGTTTGCGTAGTCTTCCGCCCTGAACGAGGGCCAGCCCGTCGGTGTCGGCGCGTGCCGATAGGCTGTGCCGGGATGGATGCCGATAGTGAAGTCGGCCTTTTCCGCAGCTTCGTAGATCGGCCAGAACTGCATTCGTCCAAGGGGCGTTTCGCCACCGAGATAGAGCAGCACCTGCACGAAGCGATAGTCACCGGCGCGGCGCTCGATCTCCTCGACCGCCGCGGGAACGTTGTTGATCGGAACGACGAGGGAGCCGCGGAACCGTCGGTCTTGGGCGAGCCAAGTCTCAGCAAGCCAATCATTCATAGCCCGACAGAGAGCGGCCGCATAATAAGGATTGGCCACCATCGCTGCACCTGACAGCAAATTGCAGACCGCGGCATCACAGCCACCGACATCGAGCACCTGTCGGCGTACCGCTTCGACGTCGGCACCAGGCAGGGGGTCTCCGGTCTTCCACCCCAGCCCCGCCGACAGTGGCATGGCCGGCGGATAACTCGACATGTAAAGAGCATTTGTGCCGCGGCTTTCCTCCATTTCCCGCCAGTACGGATCAAGAAATGGGATGAGCTCCTTGACCGACGCCAAGGCGGGATGAATGTCGCAATCGATTGATTTTGTCATGATCAACGGTTCCTCCGTTGACCCTACCTACCGGCAAGCGTCCAAGCAGACTTTCAAATTTCTCCGATAAAGGTTAGGCTGCGAATGAAACTGTCGCGACAGCAGTCGCCATGTGGTGAACGTGCTGTACAGAATGACCTTTGCCAGTTCCAGACCCATGCAAGTTGTTCAAAAGTCCCTGCTCCAGCACGAAAGTACGCGAAAAGTTCACGCCTCGCTATCGTCTGGCAATGCCTGTGCGGAAGTGGTCACCAGCAGTGCGCGCGACTGGACGACGGGGCTTTTTCGCCCGGCGGTGGATGCCTTGACGTTCCTGTGCGAGGGGCCCAGATACGGCTTTCGCAATGCGGTCGGCGCAGGTAAGGAGCAGATTGTCGCCCATCATCGGGATTGGATCCGATTTGTACCGGCCGGCGCGACGGTGAGAAGCGCCCGCCCTCCTGGAAGTTGGACATATCTATTGCTGTTCCTTCCCTCAGCTCTCCACTTGGGACAGACAGAGCTGGATTTTCAAAGCGATAATTTGAGCCGGTTGCTTAGCGAAATAGTGTCCGTGACAATGAGAGCCGACGAAGCCGCGGACCTTAGCTGTCTGTTGGAGCAACTCGTTGGCATGCTCTCGTCGGAGTTGATTTCGATGCGCGCGCAGAAGCATGAAGTGCCAGCGAGCGGACTTACGGATTGGCGGCTGAAACGAGTGTTGCGCGCCATAGAGGATGTTCCAGGACAGCGGCATCAGCTTGCCAAACTGGCCGCGCTCGCCGAGCTGAAACCTTCACATTTCAGCGAGTCGTTCCGCGGTGCTCTTGGCATCACGCCGCATCAATATGTGATGTCGCGCCGTCTGGCACTGGCGCGCGAGCGCATTGTCGACACGCGCCAAAGCCTGACCGAGATCGCGCTCGACCTCGGCTTTGCCAGCCCATCCCACTTTTCCAATGCCTTCAGCCTGGAATATGGCAGATCGCCGCGGGAGTTGAGAGCGACCTGAGGCCAGTGGTCATAGACCGTAGGCTCTGGAGGCGTTGGCATTTGGCGGAAGCTGGGCTCCCCCTGCAACATAGATCGTTTCGCCTGTGATGAACTTCGCCTTTTCGGACGCGAGAAAGGCGACCATGTGAGCGACGTCCTGCGCCGTGCCGAGCCGCCCGAGCGACGTCATTCGCCGCTGCACTTCGCCGATGCGCTGAAGCTCTTCCTCCGTTTTCACGATGCCATTGAACGGGCTTTCGATATAACTCGGGCCGACGGCGTTCACGCGAACGCCCAGCGGGCCCAATTCTACCGATAAGGCGTGTGTGAGGCCGACCAGGCCGGCCTTGCTGGCAGAATAGGCCACGCCGGAACCGGCTAGCCAGGCGCGCGAGGTGATGTTGACCACGGATGCGCCGGCGCCTGTCTCCCGCCAATGCGGAATAGCAGCCTGGCAGAGATACATCGGCGCGCCGATATTCATCGACATGACCAGGTCCCAGTCAGACCGCGCAAGCTCTCCTGCCCCGCCGCGCCGGTTCGCGGCGGCGTTGTTGACGATACATGATATCCTGCGCCCTGGCTCCAGCAGCCTGCTGACGATCGCTGAGGGTGCAGCCGGATCGGTCAGATCCGCGTCGATACAGACGATCTCGGCCGTGGGGACCTCGCTGGAGATCTTGCCCGCCACTGTTCGGCTTTTCTCGACATCGAAATCGACGATCGCCACCCGTTTATATCCCAGGCGCGCCAGTTCGAGAGAGATGGCGCTGCCGAGGGTGCCGCCGCCGCCGGTAACGATAGCTGTGTCGTAGGAGGATATGGTGGTCGCATCAGACATGATGTTACTCCGCTGCTAGATTAGTTCGATGTTGTCGAGAAAATCGTTGAGATCGGTGTTGAACCGGTCTGGGCACTCGGCGAATGGCGAATGGCCTATATCGTCGTAACGAAGCAGCTTCGCACTGGGCAAAATGGTCAGCACATGCTCTGCGACCGCCGGAGAGATCAAGGGGTCGCACTGGCCATGAATGATGAGCGTGGGAATCCGGATCGAGGCCAGCGTTCCGTCATGGTCAACAGCCTGTCCTGTTATCAATCGCAGGACGGCAGCAGGCGTTACGAAATTGTAGGCAATACACCGCTCCAGCCATTCCGGCTGAGGCGCCTTATGGAAACAAGCCTTAAGAAATGCGATCCTCGCGTTCAGCATTTCGGCAAAATCCTCGCTTGCTGCCATGGGCAGTAAACGAGCACTGGTTTCACTCCGGAATTGTCCGCCAGTTTTTGCAGCCGAGTTCGCTAGCACAATCCCCGAAATGTCATTCTGGCCATATTTCTCGATGTAGTCGAGCACGACACGTCCACCGAACGACCAGGCGCAGAGCACGGGCTTTCTTGCGCCAGTCATTTTGATGACCGCCGCCAGTTCGTCGGCCCAGACGCCAGGCTTGCGGTAGGCCTCCGGATCCTCCGGCTTGTCAGAGCCACCATGGCCGCGCAGGTCAAAAGCAATCAGATGCCGCTTCAAGAGCCGTGGATCCGCGAATTGGTATTCCCAGCAGATGTGAGACTGCAGAATGCCGTGCAGGAACAAGACTGCGGGCGCATCGGAATGACCCGCTGTGCGTGTATAGACGCGTACGCCGTCAGGCATTTCAATGAGGCCGCTCACTCCGACACCAAACCCGCGTCGGCGACGGCATCCGGTCCGATGGTCACTACACGCTCCAGCGACGGCTTTTCGATCGCATAGGCCAACGAGTAGGTTGTGAGGCTGGCCCATTTCTCGGCCGAGATCGTGTCTGCGGCCGCAGCGCGGAACCGTTCAAGAGCTTGATCAAGCTCGGTTGCACCGTAGCTTTCCAGAATCAGGGCCCCGCCGTCCGGAAATGCTGGTTTCGCGCCGCCGATGGCGAAAGGCATGCCGGCGACCGACCGATCGGTTCTGATGGCATGAATGGCGGTTATGCCCGGTACTCGGCCCATTTCGCCGAGAAAGCGCAGCATGTCCGGGGCACGGATGTCGAAGTCGTCATCAAACGTTATCTCTGCGGCGACACATCCCATTCCCCCACCGACTGTCAGGAGACGGTCGCAGCAAAGCCGGAAAAAGCCTTCGAATGAGGGGCGCATCGAGCGCGACCAAGGCGTTGGATTGTCGATCAGGTAACGGTAAGGCGCGCTCTCGAACACTTCTATTCGGTCAACGTCATACAATGTGAGATATTCTGGCATCGGACCTCTCAGGCGAGTGTATCGCCGCGCACCGCGTATACCAGGAACGCCAAGACGCTGCGGCACATGCTCGCGTGTGTGCCAAAGGTCGTATTCCGCTTGCCGTTCAGCGGTTACGCCATTCCACAACGCCAACATTGCAGCGCCTTCGAAATCCATCATGGTTTGCCCCTCTCATTGAAGGCGGGCATCCACCGCATCGCGGATGGCATCCCCGAGAAGATTGAATGCAAAGACGGTCAAGAAAATCGCCAGGCCTGGGAAGATGCTCATCCACCAGAACTGATAGTTCTGCATGCCGACCGCCACCATGCCGCCCCAGCTTGGCGTGGGCGGCTGAACGCCGAGTCCAAGGAAAGAGAGCGAGGCTTCCGTCATCAGTGCGAGCGAGGCTGCAATCGAGACATAGACAAGAACCGGGCCGATAGAGTTAGGAAGGATATGACGCAACAGGATGCGCGCCTCGCTCGCGCCCAGCGTCTTCATAGCCTTGATGTAGTCCAACTCCTTGAGCGAAAGCACTTCGCCGCGTGTCAGACGAGCGAAATGCGGGATCTTCACGATACCAATCGCGAGGATCGCATTCGAAAGACTGGGGCCGAGGATCGCGATGATCGTTAGAGCGAGCACGATCAGAGGAAAGGCGAGGACGGCGTCCATGACGCGCATCAGAATCTTTTCCGTCAGCCCTCCGACCCAGCCTGCGACGAGGCCGATAGCCATGCCGACCACCGCGGAAAATGCGACTGCGGAGAAGACCACGATTAGCGACGTGCGGGCGCCTTCGATGCAGCGGCTGAGGATGTCGCGGCCGACCTCGTCCGTTCCAAACAGGTGCGCATCGTCGGGCGGCATCATGATGGCCATGTAGTCGATGTCGGCCGACGAATACGGCACGATCCACGGCGCAAAGATCGCGCAAAAGAGAGCGACAGCCAGAATGGAGGCGCCGACCACGCCTTGCCACGTCGAAAGAACGCGGCGAACCATCCCGGCGTCGGGGCTCTTGAATATTTCCGCCGGAGTGGCGACCGCACCTGTGTGAAGCTCGGTAACCGCCATTACTTGATCCTCGGGTTGACCAGACGATAGCAGGCGTCGGTGATGAGATTTGTCACGACCACCGCGATGATGATGACCAGCAGCGCGCCTTGAACGCTCGGGAAATCGCGCTGAAAGATACCGTCCACCATCATCCGCCCCAGGCCTGGCAATGCGAAGACCGTTTCCGTCACGATCGCGCCGCCGAGCAGCGAACCCATCTGCAGACCCATGACGGTAATGATCGGAATGAGGGCATTGCGGAGCGCGTGCTTCAGGATCACGCGGCGTTCGGACGTCCCTTTGGCGCGGGCGGTCCGGATGTAATCCGCCGTCAGTACCTCCAGCATCGAGGCGCGCGTCTGCCGCATCAGCGTCGCAGCAAACGCGACGGCGATCGTCAAGGACGGAAGAGCCATGAATTTCAGGTTGCCGAGAGGATCCTCGGCAAAGCTGACATAGCCGGACGGAGGTACCCATTGAAGTTTTAGCGAGAACAGCATGATGAGTAGCAGACCGAGCCAGAAGAAAGGCACGGCCATGCCAGAGAGCGCGAGCAGATTGACGATTGCGTCGATTCGGCCGTTGCGAAATACGGCCGCCAAGATGCCGGCCGGAACACCAATCAACACCGCCAGGCCGGTGCCGAACAAGGCCAGTTCGACCGTTACCGGCACGCGCCTGACAAGGGTCGCGGTCACCGGCTCTCCGCTGCGTAGCGATCGCCCGAGATCTCCCTGCACAGCGCGCTCGAGCCAATAAATGTAGCGCAACGGCAAGGGATCGTTCAGGCCCATTTCCTCGCGCGCCCGTTGAAGCTGCTCCTGTGTAGCATCGAGTCCCACACGCTCCATCGCCGCATCGCCAGGCAAAAGATCGATGAGGACGAAAGCGACGATGCTGACAATCAGCAGCAAAGGCAGCAATTGTGCCAGATAATCGATGAGACGCTTCATGACCGTTGTCCCATATCGTTCTGATAAAGCTCCTGCCGGATGCAGGCCGACTGGTGTCCGGGGAGCACCTGTGCCAAGGGTGGAACTGTGGTGGCGCATCGTTCCACTGCATGACGACAGCGCGTCCTGAAGACGCAACCGGAAGGCGGGTTGCTCGGATTGGGAATGTCACCCTGAAGGATGATCCGTTCCCTCTTTCGCGATGAGGGATCGGGAATCGCCGAAAGGAGTGCTTCGGTATAGGGGTGCCGCGGCCTTTTGAAGATGTCGCGGGCCGGCCCCATTTCGACGATCCGGCCGAGATAGAGAACGGCCACCCGATCGGAAATATATTCCACGACATTCATGTCGTGGGAGATGAAAATCAGCGTGAACGACAACTTGCGACGCAACTCGGCCAGCAATTGAATAATCTGCGCCTGGATGGAGACGTCGAGCGCCGAAACTGCCTCATCCGCGATCAAGGCCTTGGGCTCCACGGCAAGTGCACGCGCGATGCCGACACGCTGGCGCTGGCCGCCGGAAAGCTGGTGCGGGTAGCGTTGGGCGAAGTCCGGACTGAAGCCGATCATGTCGAGCAATTCGGCCACTCGTTTGCGCCGCTCCTGCCGGGTGCTACCGATCCCGTGAATGGCAAGCGCTTCAAGCAGGACATCACCGATCCTGATCCGCGGATTGAGCGAAGAGCTCGGATCTTGAAACACCATCTGGATGAGCTTCCGGTGGCGCCGCAGAGCACGCTCCGATGCACCGGCGAAATCGATGCCGTCGATATCGATGCGCCCGCTATCTGGCTTGTGTAAGCGGATGATGCTCTGGCCGATCGTCGATTTGCCGGAACCGGATTCACCCACCAGACCCAGGACTTCCCCGCGTTTTAGGTCGAAGGAAACGTCCGTCACCGCTTGAACCGGCTTGCCACCCCTTTCGCGGGACGGAAACCATTTCGTCAGGTTGGATACGGAAATAAGCGTGTCCTGCATCAGATCTCCTCCCTCGACAGAGACAGTTCGTTCCAGCGGACACAGCGAACGCGCCGTCTCGGGTCGATCGCCTCGAGCGCGGGCTCGTCTTGGTCGCAGCGACCGGCAACGGCATACGGACATCGCGGATGGAAGCGGCAGCCGGCCGGTGGTTTGGCCAAATTCGGAATCGATCCGGAAATCGACGTCAGCGGCACGCGCTCGCCATCGGCACCCACATGGGGGACGGAATCCATGAGCGCCCGGGTATAGGGGTGGCGTGGCGCCTTCAGTATGGCCTCGACTGGCCCCTGCTCGACGATCCGCCCCGAATACATCACTGCGACCTGATCGGCGATCTCAGCCACAACGCCGAGATCATGCGTGATGAAGATGATGCCCATCTTCATCTGCCGCTGCAGTGTCCTCAAGAGGTCGAGTATCTGAGCCTGGATAGTGACGTCGAGAGCGGTGGTCGGCTCATCGGCGACGAGGATTCTTGGAGACTTCATGAGCGCCATGGCGATCATCACGCGTTGGCGCATGCCACCCGAAAGCTCGTGGGGGTAAGCGCGCAGCCGCTGCTCCGGATTGCTGATGCCGACGGTTCGCAGCATCGCCAACGCTCGCTCTCGGGCATCCGTAGTGCTGACCTTGCCGTGATTGTGAAGCACTTCGGCCAGTTGCTCTCCGATGCGAAGAACCGGGTTGAGCGACGTCATCGGCTCCTGGAAGATCATCGACATCTCGCGGCCGCGGAGGTCGCGCAAGACGCTCTCGGGCTGGACGGCGATATTCAAGGACCGGTCGCCGTGGCGGAACACGATTGTCCCGTCCACTTTTGCTTTGGCGCCGTGAAGCCCGAGCATTGCAAGGCTTGTTACGGACTTTCCGGAACCCGACTCCCCGACGATCGCCAGTGTTTCGCCTTCGTGAAGCTCGAACGACACGCCGGAAACCACATGCAATGCCCCGAACGCGACACTCAAGTTCTCAACGCTAAGGACGAGCGAACGTGCCGGCTCGGAGCGTTCCTCCGATGCCGGTCGCATCGCAACGACGTTTTTATTGCTATCGCTGATCACGCCAGATACGCCGAGGAGAGATACCAAGGACCGTTCGACTCGAACCTTACGCCGTGAAGCTGGGAGCTCGAAATGTGATTGACCCCGCGCATGATGAGGAACAGGTAATAAGCCTGATCGATCAATCTCGACTGGATGTCGTGGTATACATTCTTTCGCGTTTCGCGATCGACACTCTGCGCGGCCTTGATCGCCATGCCTTTGATTTCGTCGTCGCGCAGATTGGCCCAATTGAGCGCCCCACGGCCAAGCACCGAGCCGCAGATTTGATCTGGATCCGGATAGGGGATGGCCCAGCGACCCAGGCCGATTTCAAATTTCGCATCCATGATGGACTGAACCCAGGCTTGGCGCTCGGAGACCTGAACATTCAGCTTGATGCCGGCCTGTGACAGCATAGCCTGGAGAATCTGGGCAATTTGGACGTCCGGATCGCGCTGAATGACGCTCAAAGTGCAAGAGAAATTCGGCCCCACCCCAGCGAGTTCGAGTTCCTTCTTGGCGAGGTCGACGCTGTAGTCGCTGGGCGCCGGTTTTTCGCTGTAGGCCCACTCGTTCGGCGCAAACATGACCGGTGGCGTTGCACCCTTGCCGAGCGCGATTGCTTGCAGCAACGCCGGGCGGTTGATCGCCGCGACGATGGCCCTGCGCACATGCACGTTGTCGAAGGGAGCCTTTTGAGTGTTGAACGAAATCCAGGACTGTATCCCACCGGGCGGATCCAGGAGCTTGATGCGCGCGTCGCTCTTGAGCTTCTCGGCATCGCGGGGCGTGATCGCGTCGGCGAGCGTGAGGTTCCCGCCCTGCATTTCGATGATCTTCGTAGCGTTATTCGAGATGAAACGCATCTTCATGCCATCAAGATAGGGGAGCGACTTACCATCTTGACCCTTTTCCCAATAGTCCTCGAAGCGGTCCAATTCGATAGCTTCGCCCGAAGCCCATGACTTGAACTTGAAAGGACCAGTGCCAACCGGATTGCGCCCGAACGCATCCCCTTTTTCTCTCATGGCAGTCGGGGAGCACATCATGGCAGGCTCTGTGCCGAGAACCGCAAGAATCGCCCCGGACGGTTTCTTGAGCGTGAGCCGCAAGGTGGTCGGATCTATAGCCTCTGCTTTGTCAATCTCGGCCAAGTCCTTGGCATGTGTGGCAACGGTTTTTGGATCGTTGGCCGCCATGATGTTGAATGCGGCCGCCTCTGCATCGAAGGGTGTTCCATCATGGAACTTGACGCCGGCCCTCAGCGTCAGCGTCAGCACTTTATTGTCGTCGCTGTATTCGTATTTGGTTGCCAGTCCTGGAGAAATCGAACCGTCCGGCTCGATGCGAAACAGAGCATCGAAGATCTGGTTCATGATGTATCGGTCAACCCCGGGCGCGTTCCCCTTCAACGGATACAGGCTCACCGGCTCAAGATCCATCGATGCGGTAATGGTTCCTCCCCTCTTCACTGCAGGCGCAGATTGAGCGCGAGCCGCAAGTGGCGGAAACAAGCCCGCCATTCCAAGCAGCGTTCCCGCGGCCAGCGCGGAACGTCGTGTAAAGTCCATCTCATCCTCCCAAGATGTTCATGTATGTAAACGAATTCATACTAACATTGACGCATCGCCCGATGCAACGTTAAAAATCCGGCGACACGTTCTGAGGGGAGCGGTTCATCCCTTTGCGCGGTTAATGTCCCCGAAGCAAATGGTGTCGCAGGCCAGTCTACGGCGGGCACAATCGCTCAATTACTCCTCCGCCGGTTCTCTATCTGGAAAAGCTCCGGCGAACTTTCAAAATTCTCCGGAAAAAGGCGATCGGCCGCTGAGATCGCGTTTGCGATGTTGCCCTGTCCCATTGCGCTGTGAAACCGGCTTTCTTAAACTCGTTGGTTTGTGGACCTGCTTCCATGGCGGTGGGCGGAAGGATGCGCACGACCGACCTATCGCTCGCACCGGTCGCTCCTAGAATGTCGACGCCGCCTCAAAAAATTGTGCCGTAGGTTTCAACTGGTGGAGCATGACGTTTTCGCCTTTGCACACGCGATGTCCTGCTTCCTCGGCCAGGCGCAAAAGCCGCGTTACGGGGGGCTTCATAACAACCTCAGCGACGACAGTGTGGGCGGAGAGTTCCTCCACACCGAAGGGAAGCGGATCTTCCGATCCCATCCCCAAGGCAGTCGCATTGATAGCGATATCAACGGCAGAAGGGTCAGGCAGGCGCAAGATCTCGACATTGACCGAAGGAAAGTGCCGGCCGAGCCGCTCTTTCACCCCCTTCGTACGCGCCTCAGCAATATCATATATCCGAAGGCTTGAAATGCCCGCTTGAGCTAATGCGGCGCAGACGGCAGTGCCAGCGCCCCCGACGCCAGCGACGAAAGCCGACCGCCCCTCGATCTGATGTCCCTCTGCCTGGAGCCCGGATACAAATCCGGCACCATCAAAATTGTCGCCCAGCCAGAGTCCATCTGCCTCACGTCTGATAGCATTAACAGAACCCGCCGCCTCCGCTACCGGCGTCAGTCGGTCGACCAAATCCATCGCTGCGATCTTGTGAGGAACGGTAAAGACAAGTCCCGCGAGATTTCCAACACGCTTCACCCCCTCCGCGAACGTTCGAAGATCTTGCGGAGTGACGTGAAAAGGGAGTTGTATTGCGTTAAACGCCCGCCTCTGCATCATCTCGCTCAACGGCAAGGGCGAGCGGACTTGTTCGACAGGGTCGCCGACGACGCCGACAATTCTGGTTTTCCCGTTGAGCATCCAGAGGTTCAATCTCGAATTCTCACTCATATGCGGCCCTTCTTGCTTTACCCGGATGTCGCGTTTTGCGGGAGCATGCGAGGGTCTCGATATCCCGCTGCATACTCTTCTTTGTTCTATTTAAGAAATCAGTTCATAATTGTAAACAGTTTCCTCTTTCCTTCCTCTTGGCGATCGATTAACGTGCCTCTGCCACTTGAAGATCCCGGCACCAGGCCAACTCTCGCATTGAGCTGGCAGGAAAAGGATTTCATATCGCCCTGCGTCAATTCCAAACGATGTTCGGCTTCATGAGGACTACTTTAGAATCGACTATCCCTAGTTGTGGTGAGTTTCAGTATCTGAACCCCCGGCCAAGTTTGCATACTCAAGCGTTTCGGAGACCATGATGACTGCGCTCTCATTCCATCATCTCATGATGATCAATGCCCATCCGCTGCAGTTGATCGAGGCAGCGGCCTGCGGAGGCTTCAGCCATTGTGGAATTCGTCTCGTCGCCCCACGTGTGGGCGATCCCCTGGTGGATGTTCTTTCGGAAGCTGGTGCGATAGGAGCAATCCGCCGAAAGCTCTCAGACTCTGGAGTGAAACTTCTTGACATCGAAGCGATCTGGCTGAGTCCAGGCACTGATGTCCGCAGTCTGTTGCCTGCATTGGAAGCTGCAGCGGAACTCGGCGGTAGGTTCGTTTTAGTCGTGGGGAACGATGAAAATGAGGAGCGGTTACGGGTAAATCTCGCCGCGCTGTGCGCGCTTGCCGAACCCCTCGGCCTGAAAATCATGTTAGAGTTCATCACCTATTGCAGCGTCAATTCTCTGGGAGGCGCTGCGGCGACCGTGAATGCCGTCGGCGCTGGCAACCTGGGTCTGTTGATCGACGCGCTCCAATTCTTCCGGTCAGGGGCTACATCCCGTGATGTCGCACCATATGACCCATCACTCTTTTCGTATGTCCAAATTTGCGACGGACGATCCGAGGCGCCGCAGACAATCGACGAGCGACGGCGCGAGGCGAGAGAAGACCGACTTTTGCCGGGTGAAGGACAACTTCCGGTCAAGGAACTTCTCGCTGCGCTTCCAGCGCACATTCCTATCAGTCTGGAAGCGCCGACCGCGCGGTTGCGGGGGCTCGATTTTCGCGAGCAGGGCAGGATCGCCGGTAAGGTGCTGCGGTCGTTCCTTTCGGAAATCGAGATCGTGTAGCGGATTTATTCCGACATCATAGGAGGGTACCCAATTGCACTCGGCCACGACAACGTCCGCACGTTTTCCCACGATGGGTTTGGGTGCGGGCAGTCTTGCGAATGAGGGCGGAGAGGACGCGTTCATCAAAACAATACAGGCGGCTTGGAGCGACGGCGTTCGGTATTTTGATACGGCTGCCCTGTATCTGGGGGGAGAAAGTGAGCGACGGCTCGGCGTGGCGCTCGAACACGTCTCGCGCGAAGACATTCGTTTCTCTACCAAAATCGGACGCTACCAAAATCACACGGGTTCAAGTATCGACACGGAAAACAGAAGAAGCTTCTTCGACTATTCCGGAGATGCGACACGCCGTTCCGTTGAACGGAGCTTAGAGCGACTGAAAGTGGAACGGCTTGATGCCGTTTTTGTCCACGATCTTGACCGCCGACTTTGCGGAGAAGACTTCGACAGACTTTTCAAACAGGCATGTGATGAAGCATATCCGTCCCTACGGCGATTGAAAGAGGAAGGTCTCATACGGGCTGTGGGTGTTGCAGCCATGGATTGGCGTGCATGCCTGCAATTTGCACGGGCCGTTAGCTTGGACGTCATGATGCCGGCGGGCGAGTACTCGCTTCTGCGGACCAATAGCGCGCCTCTCTTGGACCATTGCCTACACAACAATATCTCGTGGATTGCGGCCTCGCCGTTTAACTCCGGCATTCTGGCGACCGGTGCTCGCCTAGATGCCTTTTACGATATGCGTCCGGCAACGCCGCTGGTGTTGCGCCAGGTCAAGGCGCTCGAAGGGATTTGCCGCAAATACGAGGTTCTTCTCGCCGCCGCTGCCCTGCAATTCCCATTGCGTCATCCGGCGGTCTCATCCGTCGTGTTCGGCGCCAAGTCGGTTCAGGAATTCAGAGAGACCAGAACTCTCCTTTCGCAACCGCTTCCTGTAGAGTTTTGGCGTGAGATCGAGACTTACATCGCCAAGACAACTGATTGGGAGAAGGCAGAAGAGGGGTTATGGGTAAGGTAATTTGCTAGCGGTCGAGGAGGTCTGGCGAGCGCCTGCTACACGTTGAAATTCGCCTTCGAATGATAACGATAGAATTCCGATGACGGCTACTTGTGCATCGGTCGCTCCCCAGCATACCTTTTTACCGCAATCAATTTTTCAAATGAGCTAAGGCGCCGTGAATACAACAATGAAGAATGAAAAAGACGTGGGCGGAGCTGACGTGCTGTCGAGCAGCGTAAAGTCGGCGACTCGCGTCTTGGATCTTTTCGAATGCCTCGGCCGCTGGGACGCTGAAAAGACCCACACCGAGATTGCCGAAGAACTGGCGATTCCGAAAAGCAGCCTCACCCAGTTGCTCAAGACCTTGTTGAAACGAGGTTACTTGGACTACGCGCCGCTCTCAAAAGGATACCGCTTGGGGCCGTCGATCGCAAAACTCGCAAAGAGAGAGAATGACAGCGGCGATCTCCTTACGGCGGCGGGCCCGGTCCTTTCATGGATTGCGAACGAAACAGAGGAGACCTGTGCGCTCAACTTTCTCAAAGGCGATAGGTCAGAAGTTGTGGCGAGCGTCAACAGTACCCACCGCTTGAACATCACGATGCGTGAAGGCGATATTGCGCCACTTTATGCGACGTCCGGTGGCAAAGCACTGCTCGCCTATCTACCCGTCGTGATGCTGGAGGAATATCTGGCGAGAGTGAAGTTCGAAAAGATCACGCCAAAAACAATCACGTCAGTCGCTCAACTGCGCGAAGAACTTGAACAAATTAAAAGCACTGGATTTGCGTATGTTTATGAGGAGTTCACGCCGGGCATCAATGGCATTGCGAAAGCTATCCTGAGCCCCTCGGGTCTCGCGATCGGCTCATTGAACATTGCGACTCCGGTTGCGCGTTTTACAAAAGAAAAGAGGACGCTTTGCGAAGCGACTCTGACACGCGCGGTCGCCACGCTGCGAGCAAGATTTCAAGACTGATCGATAGTTCACAATTGTGATCTAATTCATGAATGGGTATAACCCTCGTTCACTAAAGAGGGTTAGCAATGTTCGAAGGTTTTGAGACTCTCAAGATTCACACACGCGATGTGAAATTCGCGGGCGTCATCGGCGGCTCAGGTCCGCCGGTGCTGCTCCTCCACGGTTATCCGCAAACACACATTGCCTGGCGCTTCGTCGCTCCCGTATTGGCAGAAAGGTACAGGGTCATCGTCCCTGACCTTCCCGGTTACGGCGACAGCCGCATCCTAAAAGCCCACACGACGTGGACGAAGCGGCAATCCGCGAGAACGCTTGTCGACATGATGGATGCTCTTGGGCATTCGAAGTTTGCTGTTGTGGGTCATGATCGTGGTGCGCGGGTCGGTTATCGGTTGGCATTGGATTTTGTTGATCGGGTGTGCGGGTATACATCCTTGACCGTCATCCCGACGCTGGATGCTTTTGCCGCCGTTGACTCTGCTTTTGCGATAAACGCCTTCCATTGGTTCATGCTCGCACAGCCGAACGGTCTCCCCGAGCGCTTGCTTGCCGCCGATCCCATTGGTTTCATCGACGCAACGCTATTAGGCATGGCGGGATCCTTGGAGCGGTTCGAGCCGGACGCTCTTAAAGCCTATCGAGCGGCTTTTAATGATCCTGCCGTTCGCCATGCAATCTGCGAAGACTACCGAGCCGCAGCGTTCGAGGACCGAGAAATCGACGCTGCTGACATCGAGGCAGGGCGAAAACTGCAGTGCCCCGTTTCGGTCCTGTGGCCGAAGCGGAAGACGGCGAGTGGTTCCTCTCCAATCGACATCTGGCGTCGCTGGGCAGATGACGTCAGCGGCTATGCGGTCGATGGCGGACATCTTCTGCCAGAATTCTCTCCTGACGCTGTGATCGAGCACCTTTTGCCGTTTTTGGCTCGCGTTACTGCTTGAACTGCTGCATCCGAACCCGCGTGCCCGCTTCTCAAATATGGTTCCAGCGCCTGCCGTCGTCGGATGCAGTCCGGAACCAATATCGGTCTAGACGAGATTTCCATCGCCAAATCCGAAATCTGTGTTTACATACAGAACAAGTTTATATACACGAACATCAATTGATCAGGAGGATTGTAATGACGACGGAACGAGAGACCTTGCTCGAGATAAGAGATCTCCTCGAAAACTGGGCGGTATGGCGGGACGCGTGCGACTGGGAACGGTTCCGCACGTGCTGGCATCCCGATGGCCGCATGATGGCCACCTGGTTCCAGGGCACTCCCGAGGAGTTCATCGACATGAGCGTCAAGGGTTTCGAGAAAGGCGTGCGCATTCTGCATTTCCTCGGCGGGAGCTCGATCGACGTTCAAGGTGACAGGGCAATTGCGCAGACGAAGATGACAATCAATCAGCGTGCGGACGTTGAGGGGATCCTCTGCGATGTGGTTTGCACCGGGCGCTTCTATGATTTCATCGAGCGGCGTAACGGTAAGTGGGCGATATTTGTGCGCCAGCCGATCTATGAAAAAGATCGGATCGATCCAGTGGATCCGACGAAGCCACCGAAGCTCGACGATGAACGCCTGAAGACGTTTCCGGAGGGCTACCGGCACCTCGCCTATCTCCAGACGGCCATTGGCTACAAGGTCAAGCTCGACATGCCAGGGCTGGTCGGCCCCGAGGTTGAAGCACTCTATACCAAGGGTGCCGAGTGGTTGAGCGGCAAGCCGACCTTCTGAAGAGAGGAAATACCTTCGAGAGGAGGGCTTGCGTCATGCGCGATTTGGACGAAACCACAATTACCGACGAAGTGCTGCAGGCAATCTCCCCAACGCCGGACGCCAGGGTGCGAGATGTCAGCGAAGCCCTCGTCCGGCACTTGCACGCCTTCGTGCGAGAAATTGAGCCGACCCAGGCGGAGTGGGAATTCGGAATCGATTTCCTGACTCGGGTCGGGCAGATGTGCTCCAATGTTCGGCAGGAGTTCATTCTCCTGTCGGATACGCTTGGCGTGTCGATGCTTGTCGACGCCATCAATCACCGCAAGCCGGAAGGCGCAACGGAGACGACGGTTTTCGGCCCCTTCTTTGTGGAGCAACGGCCGGAGCTTCCGCTCGGCGCTAACATGTCCACCGGGGTTGACGGTGTGCCAATGTTCGTTTCGGGGACTGTCTGCGATGTTTCGGGCCGGCCGCTCGCCGGAGCGACTATTGATTCCTGGCATTCGGACGACGAAGGATTCTATGACGTCCAGCGCCGCGAGAATCTCAAGATGCGGGCTCGCTTTCGCGCGGACGACCGGGGTCGATTCTGGTTCTGGTCGGTACGACCGAAATTCTACCCGATCCCGGACGACGGGCCGGTCGGCGAAATGCTCGCCGCGCAAGGGCGACATCCCTATCGCCCGGAGCACGTACATTTCATGATTGCCGCGGAAGGACAGGAAACGCTTGTTACCCACGTGTTCATCGAGGGGGATCCCTACCTCGCCAGCGACGTCGTGTTCGGTGTCAAGAACTCGCTCATTACCAACTACCGTGAGTGCCCACCGGGTTTGGCTCCGGACGGTAGCGAGATGACGGTTCCTTATCTCTCACTCGAATATGATTTCGTACTGAGCCCGGAGCCTAGGCCATGACACCAGAGAGCTTTGTTTTTCAGGCTTTGTCCAATCGCGTTGTATTCGGTGCCGGATCAATCCTCAATGTGAAAGCCGAGGCGGATCGTTTGGGGATGAGGCGCGTCCTTGTGCTCTGCACCAAGCAGCAGACCGAAGCAGCAGAGCTCATAACGAACCATCTCGGCGACGCGGCTATCGGCATTTGCGCGCGCGCAGTCATGCACACGCCGGTAGAGGTGACTAAAGCGGCTGTTGAGGATCTTCGCGCGTTGCAGGCCGATGGCATCGTGTCGATTGGCGGTGGCTCAACAATTGGGCTCGGAAAGGCACTCTCCGTGCGGACAGGACTTCCGCAAATCGCCATTCCAACGACCTATGCCGGCTCCGAAATGACCCCGATTCTCGGCGAGACGGAAGACGGCACCAAGACCACGCGTCGTGACCCGGCCATTCTTCCGGCCACGACAATCTATGACGTCGATCTGACGATGGAGCTGCCGCATTCGCTCAGCGTCACGAGCGGCATGAATGCGATCGCGCATGCCGTCGAGGCACTCTACGCACCAGACGGGAATCCGATCATTGCCCTTATGGCAGAAGAGTCGATCCGCAGTATCGCAAGCGCGATGCGGCTCATTACGCAGCATCCCAAAAATACTGAAGGAAGGCGGCTTGCGCTCTACGGCGCCTGGCTGGCCGGTACGTGCCTCGGATCGGTCAGCATGTCGATCCACCATAAACTCTGCCACACGCTCGGTGGCTCATTCGACCTGCCGCACGCCGAAACGCATACGATTATCCTTCCCTATGCGACGGCTTATGTCGCTGAGACCGTGCCGGAGGCAATGGCAGCCGTGCGCCGTGCCTTGAAAACGGGAGGCAGCGCTGCCGAAGGGCTCCAGCAACTCGCAATCGATATCGGCGCGCCGACGCGCCTGGCAGAGATCGGCATGCGCGAAGAATGGCTTGATCGCGCCGCCGAGCTTGCCGTCGCCAATCCTTACTGGGCGCCGAAACCGTTCGACAGGCAGGCAATCCGCACATTGCTTGGTAAGGCATTCAGCGGCGAGCGCCCTCGCTGACGGGCCTCGTAGAGAAATGAGGCGCGGTTCCTTGGACGTGGAACTGTCGTCGGCGCTTTGGAGGAGAGCGGTTCGCCGCGAGAGGAAACCATGAACGTCAATCTTGACTTCTGGGTCGTGTTCGAACGATGGCCGGATCTCGCTTGGGGACTGGCCTACACAATCCTGCTCGCGTCGAGCGGCATGGCCTTATCACTTGCAATCGGTATCTCAGGCGTGGCGATCCGCCGTGCAAACGAGCCAATCTCGACGTTTTTGATCTCAAGCTTCGTCGAGATCGTACGCAACACCCCATTTCTGATCCAGATTTTCTTTATCTTCTTTGCTTTGCCGTTTCTCGGCATGCGACTGAGCCAGACTTACACGGCTGTCCTGGCACTCGGTCTGAACGGGGGGGCCTACGCGATCGAGATCATTCGCGGGGGGGTCGATTCCGTGCCGAAGGGGCAATGGGAAGCAGGCTTTGCGCTTGGGCTGAAGGCGAGGGATATCTTCCGCATCATTATCCTCAAACCTGCATTGCGCGCGATCTATCCGTCATTAACGAGCCAGTTCATTCTTCTGACGCTGAACACTGCAATCTGCACCTCGATCTCGGCTCTCGAACTCACGTCGATCGGGCAGCGCATCGAGGACGACACCTTTCGCAGCTTCGAGGTCTACTTCACGCTCACTGGCATCTATCTGCTTTTGTCGCTCTGCGTCATGGCGCTGCTGAACCTCGTAGGCCAACGCGCCTTTGATTACCCAACGAAGTGAGGGCGCCGTGGTCTTGAACGATTTCATCTTTCTCCTGAACGGCCTCAAATGGACTGTGTTACTGACTGCGATCGGTTTCGTGGGCGGCATACCTTTTGGTTTTCTGATTGCGCTGGCCCGTTCCTCAAAACATAAATTCCTGCAATTGCTGGCCCGGGCCTGGATTGGCCTGTTTCAAGGTACGCCTCTCCTGATGCAGCTATTCGTGGTTTTCTTCGGCCTCCCGCTTCTGGGGCTGGAAGTCGCGCCGTGGATTGCGGTCGGGATCGCATTCACCGCCCATGCGTCCGCCTATCTTGGCGACATCTGGCGCGGCGGTATTCAGGCGGTTCCGCTCGGGCAGTCGGAAGCCTGCCACGCACTGGGCTTCGGCTACGCATCGAAGATGGGCGACATTGTGCTTCCGCAGGCGCTCAAGCTGTCACTGCCTGCGACGATTGGCTTTCTCGTACAACTTATCAAGGGCACGTCGCTCGCCGCGATCGTCGGCTTCGTCGAACTCAGCCGCTCGGGGCAGATGTTGTCCAACCTCATCTACAAGCCGCTGCTGGTCTTCGGCGTGGTCGGAGCCCTCTATTTCGTCATCTGCTGGCCGGTTTCCCTGCTCGGACGGCGGCTTGAGAGGCAACTTGCGACCGGCAGTCGCTGAACTTTTCATTCGGGAGCTTACAGGAGGAGCATGAAATGAAACACGTAGAACATTGTAAATGGGGAATGATTGGTCGCAGGGCGATGATGTCCGTATTCGCATTGGCACTCCTGCTGGGAGCGGCAATGCCTCAAAGCGCTAACGCGCGCAGCCTGGACGAAGCCAAGAAATCCGGCAAACTAATCGTCGGTGTGTCAGGCGACAATCCGCCATTCGGCTTTGTCGATACCTCGGGCACGCAACAGGGCTTTGATGCCGAGATCGCACAAGCCTTTGCCAAGAGCCTTGGTCTGCAATTGCAGTATACCCAGCTTTCGCTTGCGGCACGCATCCCGTCCTTGCTCGCCCAGAAGGTGGACATTCTGATTGCCGGCCTGGGCATGACGGAAGAGCGCGCGAAGTCGGTCCAGTTCACAGTACCTTACCTTGAAACGAAGATGTATGTGGTCGGTAAGAAAGACGCCAAGATCGCCGCTCCCAAAGACCTAGCATCTGTGAGCGTGGGCACGCCCCGTTCTTCGACGCTTGATACACTGCTTAGTGCGGTGGCACCTAAGAGTACCGACATTCGGCGCTTCGACGACGACTCCGCGACCATCCAGTCGCTTCTTTCCGGTCAGGTGACGGCGATCGCTGCCAATCAGTTTGCAATTGATCGGTTGGAAGGCCTGGCACCCGGCACATACGAGAACAAGATCGTCATCGGCGGGGTATGGTACGGGGCGGCAACGGGGCCCGGCGAGAAGGACTGGAACACGGCTTTCAACGAATTTTTTCAGTCGTATAAAACGACCGAAGAGTACCGCGCTCTGTTCAAGAAATGGATCAAGAGCGACGTACCCCAGTTCCCGACCGAACTGAAGGGTATCTCCTTCGCCGCGCAATAACGCCACAGCACATCCGGGTCTGAGCATCAATGTTCAGGCCCACCTCCACATCGAAAGCGGAAGGTTCCCGTGAGCTCACAAGACAGCCTTATCTGCATGAAAAACGTCGACAAGTATTACGGCGCCTTCCACGCTTTGAAGTCCATCAACCTTTCCGTGAAGCGTGGCGAGAAAATCGTGCTATGTGGGCCGTCAGGCTCGGGAAAGTCGACACTCATCCGCTGCATCAATCACCTTGAGCCTATTCAATCAGGCATGATCGTCGTCGACGGCACGCAGCTTGCGGATCAGAAATCGATCGACGTGATCCGACGTGAAGTCGGTATGGTCTTTCAGCAATTCAATCTGTTTCCACACAAGACTGTTTTGGAAAACTGTACGCTGGCTCCGATGCGGGTGCGGGGGGCAAGCAGGGTGGAGGCGGAAGCGATGGCGATGAAATACCTCGAGCGCGTGAAGATCGCCAATCAGGCGCAGAAATATCCGGCGCAACTCTCCGGCGGTCAACAGCAACGCGTCGCAATCGCCAGGGCGCTTTGCATGCAGCCGATTGCCATGCTGTTCGACGAGCCGACGTCCGCGCTCGATCCCGAGATGGTTAAGGAAGTGCTGGACACGATGGTCGGGCTTGCCAAGGACGGCATGACGATGATCTGCGTGACGCACGAAATGGGATTTGCCCGCCAGGTGGCGGACCGCGTCATCTTCATGTCCGACGGGGCCATCGTCGAAGAGAACACGCCGTCTGCGTTCTTCTCCAATCCGCAACACGAGCGGACTCGAGCTTTTCTCGGAGAGATCCTTGCCCACCATTAGAACTTCAGTCGCATTGCCTTTTCACGAGCAACCGGAAAAGCCTCATTGATATTGGAGAGGCGTTCGTCCGACCGCGGCATCATCTGATACGCTCTGTCTGCTGGACACGCGCTATCTCGCGAAGAAGGACTCGCTGAAACTGTAGAGAACGTGGTGGAAGAGGCACGCCTTCCTGTGAAATAAAACCAACTGTGCGACGCACTGTCGGGCTATGGATCGGGATATGCTTTACCGCCTCATGATGCGGCAAGGCCGCAGGAGGCAAAATTGTAATGGCAAGGCCGGCACGTACCAGAGCGTGAGCCATGTATGTCCTTTGCACTTCGTAGTGCCAGTTAAGTTTGTCAACGAGGTCGGCCAGGCTTTCGCTAAGAATCACGCCATGACTCGTGGTTCGGGCAACCCGAGCCAATGGAAAACCCACCAGATCTGCCCAAGCGAGGGTCTCCCTCCCTGCCAGAGGATGATTGATCGGCACTGCCGCGACGAAGTCTTCGTCATAAAGGGGACGCTGTCTTTCCGCCCATCGCTGCGCTCCTAGGATCGTCAACGCAAATTGCAGGTCTCCTGCCGCGACAAGATCACTGAGTTCGCCGGCGTGTCCGTCGAAGATCGACACCACGACATTGGGATTCTTGCTCTTGAACACTTCGAGGGCACGAGGAAGGTATAGTTCCCCAAGTGATCCCAAGCATCCGATGCTTACTCGCTCATGAGCTTTTCGTCCCTCGATCTTCAGATCTTCGTACACGCTGTTGAGCCGCGTCATGAGTTCACGAGCCTTCGGAAAGAAATCCTGGCCTGCGCGTGTTAGCGATAGTGTTCTTGTCGTTCGCTGAAACAGGCTTAATCCGACATCCGCCTCCAGTTTCTTTATGCGATGGGTCAACGCGGTCTGGGACAAATTCATCGCGACGGCCGCACTTCGAAAGCTTCCGGATTCTGTGATTTGGATGAAGGCTTGAAGGCCAAGGATATCCACTCAAACTCTCCCATTTATTCATCTCATTCAGCAATAGCCAAAATAGCTTCAATTGATCAACCAATCCAGGGCTCTTAGCGTCCAGCTCGTGTCTTCGCCAAGCCGTGGGCCGAAGCAAGCAATTCAAAAAACGAGAAGAGGAAAGACGATGGGATCGTTGAGCGAAGACGGCGGGCGCCTTTTCTTCCGGTCGGAGACCTTCGATATGAAGAAGAGCGACCGGCGAAAACTGTCCTCGCGCACTATGCAAGAGCCGGCGCGATCGATTCCTATTCATACCGAATGTGATGTGCTCGTTGTCGGCGGCGGTCCCGCTGGCACCACTGCCGCCATCGCGGCGGCGCGCCTCGGCGCAGATGTGGTGCTGCTAGAGCGTTACAATCATCTAGGAGGTCTGTCGACGGGGGGCTTGTGATCTGGATCGATCGCATGACCGATTGGAACGGGCAACATGTCATCCGGGGGATTGCGGAAGAAATGCTGTCGCGTCTGAGCATCGATAAGATCGCAGGACCGCCCCGCCAGGACTGGGGCTCGCGTGATCCGGCCAAGACATCGTACTGGTCACTGCGGTCGGCGGCCTATCATAACACCGTCACCCATTCGCCGACGCTTGACCCCGAATGGCTAAAGGCAGAATCGCTGGCGATGGTCGTGGAAGCCGGTGTTCACACCATTTTCCATGCCTGGGGATCGCGACCGGTCGTCGAGGACGGGCGCGTGCTCGGCTGTATCTTCGAGAGCAAGGAGGGACGCCGCGCTGTCCTGGCGAAAGTCACGATCGATTGTACCGGAGATGGCGATCTCTATGCCCAGTCTGGTGCGGACTTCGAGACGCAGGTGGATCCCCACGACATTCATGGATGCATGAACACTGCCTGGACGTTCGCCGGCGTCGACATGAAGGCATTTTTGCATTTCCGTTCGGAATCGCCCGAGCAATTTTCCCAGTTCATGGCTCGCGGCCGGGCGGAGATGCAGTCGTTCGAGAAACCTGCGGTATCCTGGCGCGATGACATCGCAGTCTTTATGGGGCCGCGCCTCGCCGGCTACTCGGCCTTGAAAGTGGAAGACCTTTCTGAGGTCGAGATTCGCAGCCACCAGCTGATGATCAGGCACCTTGCGTTCTACCGAGAACACGCGCCTGGCTTTGAAGGTGCCTATATCATGCTGTCGGCGCCACAGCTCGGCGTGCGTCACGGTCGCCGGCTACTTGCCCTTGATCGTGTCACGCGCGACATGTGGGACGGCCGTATTGCCGCTGGCGAGATCGGTGTGTCCCCTTCCCTCGCTCCGAAGTTTTCAAACGTCTCCGTACCATATGGAGCGATTGTCCCCAGCCACGTCAAAGGCCTGCTTGCGCCAGGCAGGCATCTCGCCTGCGACGCCACGAGCCATTCATTCATGCGGGAAATCCCGCAATGCTGGCTGACGGGTCACGCCGCCGGAGTGGCCGCAGCGCTCGCAGCAGACCAGAGCCTCGAACTTGCCGACGTGCCGATTACGAAGCTTCAATCCGCACTAAGAGCTCAGGGCGCGTTCCTTCAGACATCGCGTGAGCCAGCGATGGCCTCCAATGCCTAGCAACGACCGGCCCGCGAGCGAGCGCGTCCGGAGCCAACGCAGGACTTTGTCTCTAACCGCCAGATCATCAAAGATTTCGATGAAGATTGTTTGAGCGTTCAATTGGAAGGTGGGAACTGGCGTCCGTATCGTGGAGAAAAAGGGGCGTATCCGATGACCGGAGATGAGATGCTCTATGAGTCCCCCGGCCGTTTTGGATACAGCAGCACGGAGAAATTGCCTATGTATCGACGCGAATTCATGGCGATCATGAGAGGTCTACTTCCATGACAATGAACGACGTCGCGACTGCCCCACAACAAAAATATCCTCAGAAAAAGAGAGTTTTTGTGTTGATTCATGGCGCATGGCATAGCCATGCTCAATGGAACAGCGTGTCGCTGCAACTCGCTGCCACGGGAGCAGGCGTCGTTTGTGTCGATCTCCCAGGCCACGGCCTAAAGGCACGGCTGCCAGATGGCTATCTCGCCCAGGACCCTACTTGGTTTCACTCTTCGCCGTCTCCTGAAAAAGAGGTGACGCTCGACGACTGCGTTCAATCGATCTTGGACGTCATCGCGAAGATTGATGATAATGCGGATGTCACTCTGGTCGGCCACAGCATGTCCGGTGTTGTCATTACCAAAGTCGGCGACCTGCTCGCAGACCGTCTTCCCCGGATTGTCTACGTATCGGCCTACGTACCGGTAAAATATCCCAACTCGCCCAGCTATATAAGCCTTCCGGAAAATGCCTCAAGCCGCTCGGATAGTTTCATAGGCGATCCTCTTAAAACGGGTGCCGTAAGGATCAATCCTCGATCCGGAGACCTTTCCTATCTGGAGACACTGCACGGAACTTTCTACAATGACATGCCCTTTGAGAAAGCCGTGGCTTATCTCAATGGTTTGACGCCCGATCTGCCAATGCGACTCCTAGAGGGCGATGCACGTGGTCGAGCTGACACCTGGGGCCGAATCAGGAGGACATTCATCCGCTGCACGCAGGACGTCGCCCTGCCCCTGTCTCTTCAGGATCTAATGATCCGCGAAGCGGACGAGCGTTACCCGGACAACCGCTTCGTCGTGCACACCCTGCAAGCCGGCCACTCCCCTTTCGCGTCGATGCCCGAGACATTGGCTGACATTCTGATCGCGGGTTGAGACATGGCCGAGATCGATTTCCCTGCCCTCCCAAGCCTTTCCGCTCCGCCGGCGATTGCTGCGGGTGACAATGGCGCGATCGTCGCGCGGGGCGGAGAGATACGCCGAGTCTATGCTGGCGGATTCTGGCTGGAAGGCCCTGCAGCGGCTCCGGACGGCAGGATATTTTTCTCCGATATAACGCAGTCCTGGCGCACGGGAATGCAAGGCGGTCATTTGATGGTCTTCGATCCACGCGATGGTTCGATCGCGGTCTTCCAGTCGCCGAGCGGTATGTCGAACGGTCTCGCCTTCGATCGCTTGGGACGGCTGATCGCTTGTCACGGCGCCGATTTCGGCGGCCGCTGCCTCACACGGACCGATATGGTCACCCGCAAAAGCACGATCATCGCCGGCCTGTTTCGGGGACGGCCGTTCAATGCACCGAACGATGTCGCGATCGCGCCCGACGATCGTATCTATTTCACCGATCCGCGCTATTTCGACCGCGACCCACTTCCAGCCCTCGGCCGCGATCTCGCCGGCAATGGTCTTGAGCTTCTCGGAGACCAGCCGGTCGAGAAGCGGCACGTCTTCCAGCCAGCCGTCCTCGTCATCGTCGAAGAGGTAACGCGGCAGCACCGGGCCGCCGGCCGCCATATAGGCGTCGATGCCGACGAAGACCGCGCGCCTGTCGGAAGCCGGAACGCTGGTCTCGGTGAGCATGTTGCGGATACGCCATGGCTCGCGGTAGTGGGACTGCTTGAGGGCATCCCAGACCTGCTCCTGGCGATCATGATGTGGATTTGCGGTGAACGCCTCCAGTTGCGCCAGCGTCATGCTGTTCTGGGGATAGGCCTCATGCAGCACTGGCGAGACCTTAGCGAGCGCCATGCGCTGCTCGACATAACGCTGCGTGGTGAAATAGGCGCTGGCGACCTCGCCGGTGGTCATGCCGCCGTCGACCATGCGCTTGAACGCCTTGAACTGATCGAGCGGATGGAGCGCCAGCCGACGCACGTTTTCAGCGAGCGAGCCATCGACGGCCGAGGTCTTGGCATCAGCCTTCTTGACGATGCAGGGGACAAGGCCATCGGCCGGGAAGCGGCCGGCCTCGACGAGGCGCGCGATCGACCTGTAGCGGCGGCCGCCTGCCGGGGTCTCGAAATCGCCGGTCTCGGCGCCGGCTTCATCGAGAATGGCACGGACATTGAGGCCCTGCACGAGATCCTCGCGGCGATCGATGTCATGGGTGAGTTCATCGAGGCCAAGCTCGACGTCGGTCTGGCGAACATTATCGTCCGACAGCCTGATGCGGTTGAACGGAATGTCGCGCGCCCGCGAGAAGACGATCATCTGGACGGCGGACTTCTTCTTGGCAGCTTTTGCCATGGTGGTTTCTCCACGACGGGCGACCGAGAGCCACTCTCTCGACCTTCCAACCCGTCACGAAGCAAAGCGCCGCCCTCTCACTCTAAGAGGCAGCGACAACGACCGACGAACCGGAATGCACGAAAGCGCAAAGCCGGAAACACGAACATCCGTATTTCCGGCGCAGCGCCTCGATCGCGGCGTCCTACCGCGCGATCTTGCGGCGAAGCGTATCACGCGGCCCTTCTTTCGATTTCGGTCTCCGGCTCCGCGCCGGGGCGCTCGGCTTCCGGCAGGAAGGACAAGATCCAGTCGGCCGCCTTGCTGGCCTGCGAGGCGGCGCGGACGATGACGCGATTGTCGGCGCGCATCGTTTCGATCCATGCACCGATGTAATCGCTATGCCTCACGGTCGGGACGATTCCCATCGCCGCGCAGCAAAAGGCGCTCGATATCTCCGCGACACATTCCTCGAAAAAATAGGGCTTTGAGCCGAAGGAACCGGAGAGATCACGGTTGAGCCGGCTATGGTGGCCGCTCGCGTGACTGACTTCATGAAGCGCAGTTCTGTGCCAGTTGATCGGCTCGAAATAGGCGGCCGGCGGAGGCACCTGGACGTAGTCGAGCGCCGGGACATAGAACGCCTTGTTGCCGCCGATGCGGAAATCGATGCCGGTCGCCTTGATGAGCGCCTCGACGCGAGGCTCGATCATGCCGGGCGGCGGAGGCGGCGCGACGGCCTCGATCGTCTCGGGCAGACCCTCGCATTGCGCCGTGTTGAACACGGTGAAGCGTTTCAGGAAGGGAATGGCCTGGGCTTCTTCGCCGGTGTCGCGGGCGCGCTTCTTCTCATCGTCGGGAACGAAGCGGTCGGCATAGACGACGGTGGTGCCGCGCTCGCCCTTGCGGACATTGCCGCCAAGTGAAAGGGCCTGGCGAAAGGTGAGCCAGCCCTGACCGGGGAACCCGTGCTCGATGACAGCTCCCCAGAGGGTCAGGACATTGATGCCGCTGTAGCTGCGGCCGGTACTGGCATTGCTCGGCAGGCCGAGCGGCGCTTTCGCTGCCGACGTGCCCCACGGCTGGACCCAGGGAATACGTCCGGCCTCCAGCTCGGCGATGATCTTGTTGGTGATTTCGTCGTAAAGGTTTGCCCGGTTCGAGCCGGTGCGGTCATATCTGGACATCGCGGTTCTCCGCGACGGGCGCCGGAGACCTCTTCTCCAGCCCTCAACCCGTCACGGAAAACCCGGTCTGCACTCTCACTCTCAAGGGGGTGTTGCGGGATCCCCCCGCAGAATCCCATCTTCCGCCAGCATTGCGGCGACATCAGCAATGGACCGCAGCAAGACCAATGGATCGTCCTTTGAAGGGATGAACCCGCGGCGCTGCCAGAACCGGGCCGCCTCTTCATCGACGGCATTGACCATCAGCGCCCGCCCGCCGATCAGGCGCGCGGCCTGTACGCAACGTTGCAGAGCATGCTTCATCAAGCCTGTGCCGATCCCCTGTCCGGCCCAGTCCTTATCCGTAGCGAGCTGTCCCAGAAGCAGGCAGGGAACAGGATTGGGGGGCTGCCCGGTGCGGATCGCACGCGGGAGGATCGAAGGGATAGCGCCTGTTGGTGCCAGTCCGTAATATCCGACGACGCGCCCAGCGTCATGGACGACGACGACCGCGGTGAAGCCCTTTTCCTGATTGGCAAGGGCTCGTGTTTTCAGCCAGTGATCGAGTGTCGGTTTGCCGCAGGAGAATTCAGAAACGTCATGGGCCACGGTGAGCGGTTCAGGAACTGATAAGGCCACTGCTCAGCGCTTCGGGTCGTAACCGGGTTCCCATGGGGCTGGCCGCCTGAGCACTTCCATCATCTCGGGGACGATGGAGGGCGGACGGGACAGGATTTCCATGAAATCGGCAAAGCCTTCGGGACTCATACGGATAAGCCCCTGCTCCATGACGACTTCCTCCGCGGCGCGCACGGCGGCGTCCCGCACGAAATCCGTGCGAGAGCGGCCGCGCAGGCTGGCCGCGCGATCAATCATCGCGACATCCGCCTCTGGTAGGCGCATCGAGATCGGGTATTCCTTGCGTTCGATAGTGGCGGCCATTGTTTTCTCCTTTCCGAGCAAGATAATATCTTGTAGCGCCAAATACAATACGCTATCATCCACATCGTCACTACCTATCGCGCTTTGCTGAACACGACGCCAAGGTAGCCGAGGAGGTCACATGCTTCAGAAGCAGGCTTCACGTAAATTCCGCAGGTCATTTTACGACGCCAGCGCGCGCCATGCTACGCCGACGCCCGCTACAGTCCGTGCATCCGCTCCGTTTCACGCCGATCATTCTCCTTTGAATTCAGTTGTTTATCTCAGCTTTGGCGTGAATTCTAAGGGCCATGACCCCGAAAGCACGCAAAGCCACAAAAACGGTTACGCCAAGCGAGCGCCGAGAACTGCTCGCAGCGATGCTTCCCGACGCGCCGGAACTGACCTTCACTCCGCGCGGAAACCCGGACCCTCGTCTTATTCAACTCGCCCGTCTGCTCGGCGGACAGATGGCGCGTCAGGACTTCGAAGCGCAGATCCGCAAACGGGGCCCGAACGGCTCCTGATGACGGGAGACCTCATTTGAAAGTTGCCATCTACGCCCGCTATTCTTCCGACAATCAGCGCGATGCCTCGATCGCCGACCAGCTTCGCATGTGCCGGCTACAAGCCGAAAAGCAGCGCTGGCAGATTGTCGAGGAATATAGCGACTATGCGATCTCGGGCGCTTCGCTGCTACGCCCTGGTATTCAATCCCTGATCTCGGACGCCAGTCGTGGTCGTTTCGATCTGATCCTGGCCGAAGCGATGGATCGGCTTTCGCGCGATCAGGAGGACATTGCCGGCCTGTTCAAGCGCATGTCCTATTCGAATGTGAAGATCTTCACTCTCTCCGAAGGAGAGGCGTCCCATCTCCATATCGGCCTCAAGGGCACGATGAATGCCCTGTTCCTCAAGGATTTGGCCGACAAGACCCGTCGCGGTCAGCGCGGTCGCATCGAGGCCGGTAAATCCGGAGGCGGCAATTCCTACGGCTACGATGTCGTCAAGAAGCTCGACGGCAATGGCGACCCGGTTCGTGGCGATCGCGCTATCAACGAAACCCAGGCCAAGGTGATCGAACGGATATTCCGCGACTATGCTGCCGGCAAGTCGGCCAAGACGATCGCTTTTGCACTCAACAAGGAAGGCATCCTGGCGCCCACAGGGGGCACTTGGGGATTCAGCACCATCAACGGCAATCCGAAGCGCGGAACCGGCATCCTCAATAACGAGATGTACATCGGAAAGCTCACGTGGAATCGCCAGCATTTCGTCAAAGACCCTGATACAGGCAAGCGACAGGCGAGACCGAACCCGGAATCCGAATGAGTGATCCAGGAGGCGCCGGAGTTGCGCATCATCGATGACGAACTCTGGCAAGCGGTCAAAGAGCGACAAGAAAAGAACAAGATCGAGCGGAACGATGACGGCTATGCCGATGTCGCGACGATCAATTATCGTCGTCGCCCCAGATATCTCTTCTCCGGCCTGACTAAATGCGCCTGCTGCGGCGGAGGTTATTCGGCAATTTCGGCCACGCTGATCGGTTGCTCGACAGCCCGCAACAAGGGCACCTGCGACAACCGCGTCAACATTCGCCGCGATGAGTTGGAGTCAAGGGTGCTGGACGCCCTGCGCAATCGCATTCTCGATCCCGAAGTTTTCGCCGAATTCTGTGACGCTTATACGCAGGAGATGAACCGACTTCGGATGGAGGCCCGCGCGACCATCAACGCAATCCAGGCAGAGATCGATCTGATCGACCGCGAAGTTCAAAAGCTGATGGACCTTTATCTGAAGGATGCCTTGCCCATTGAAGACGTGAAGGAACGCGGAGACAAATTGCGGGCACGTAAAGCTGAGCTCACCGCATTCCTGGCAACCGCCGAAGAACCGCCCCCGCTCCTGCATCCGGCAATGGCCCGCCAGTATCGGCTGCGTGTCCAACAGCTCTACGAAACGCTACAGGACGATTCCGATGAACAGCGGATCGAAGCCGCCAATATCCTGCGCACGCTCGTTGAGGACATCATCCTGACGCCGGTTGACGGCAAGGTCGAGATCGACGTTCGCGGCGATCTTGCTGGAATCCTGACACTCTCGGTACAAACAAAAAAGCCCGCCGGAGAGGCGGGCCGATCGCAAGTTTCAGTGGTTGCGGGGGCAGGATTTGAACCTGCGGCCTTCAGGTTATGAGCCTGACGAGCTACCGGGCTGCTCCACCCCGCGTTAGTCGCAAATCCCTTGAGGATTTGTCTGGAGAGAGGGACGCACT